>WBZQ01000128.1_pt1 | contig 71089 bp, 69 predicted proteins | sample 5204251 | NCBI WGS metagenome assembly WBZQ01 (sample SAMN12412402, study PRJNA552823) | activated sludge metagenome | isolation source: activated sludge from nitrification reactor of wastewater treatment plant... | place: USA: Virginia | collected 2017-09
GACCAGCGGCTGCGGCTCGTGGCGGATCAGATCGCCGGGCTTGCCGGCCGGCAACGGGTTCGGCGGGGTGTAGAACTCCCCGTAGCGGTTGCACTGGAACTCGTGCGCGTAGATGTCCCCGGGCTCGAATCCGCAATTGCCAGTGACCGGATCGGCGGTTGCTGGGGCCAACGCCAATTGCACCGCTCCAACGGCGACGGTCGCCGCTACCGCCACAGTTTTGATCACTGACCTCATCATCAACATCGGGTAACAATCTCATATCGATCTGGTCTATGGATAAGATTTGCCGAACCGGCAGGAACGATTTGCCAGAGGCCGGTACCCGGACGCCGAATGGAGGGCCCGGGAGACGTCCCGGACCCCTCCTGCGGCCGCGTCTAGTAGCGGTAATGCTCGGGCTTGTACGGGCCCTCGACGTCGACGCCGATGTATTCGGCCTGGTCCTTGGACAGCCGGGTCAGCTTGGCGCCGAGCGCCTCCACATGGATGCGCGCGACCTTCTCGTCGAGGTGCTTGGGCAGCCGGTAGACCGCGTTGTCGTACTCGTCGATCTTGGTCCACAGCTCGATCTGGGCGATCACCTGGTTGGCGAAGCTGTTGCTCATCACGAACGACGGGTGCCCGGTGGCGTTGCCCAGGTTCAGCAGCCGGCCCTCGCTCAGCACGATGATCGAGCGGCCGGTGTCGAACACCCACTCGTCGACCTGCGGCTTGATGTTGATCCGGGTGGCGCCGGAGGACTCCAGGGCCGCCATGTCGATCTCGTTGTCGAAGTGGCCGATGTTGCCGAGGATGGCCTTGTCCTTCATCGCCTTCATGTGGTCGAGGGTGATGATGTCCTTGTTTCCGGTGGCGGTGATGACGATGTCGGCGTTGGCGATCGCGTCCTCGACCGTCACCACGTCGAAGCCCTCCATCAGCGCCTGCAGGGCGTTGATCGGGTCGATCTCGGTGACGGCAACCCGCGCACCCTGGCCCTTGAGCGATTCGGCGCAGCCCTTGCCGACGTCGCCGTAACCACAGATCAGCACCTGCTTGCCGCCCATCAGGACGTCGGTGCCGCGGTTGATGCCGTCGATCAGCGAGTGCCGGGTGCCGTACTTGTTGTCGAACTTGGACTTGGTGACCGAGTCGTTGACGTTGATGGCCGGGAACGGCAGCTCGCCGGCGGCCTCGAACTGGTAGAGCCGCAGCACACCGGTGGTGGTCTCCTCGGTGACGCCCTTGACCGACTCGGCGATGGTGGTCCACTTGGTCTTGTCGGTCTCGAACCGCTCGCGCAGCAGATTCAGGAAGACCTTGTATTCGGCGGAGTCGCCGTCTTCGGCGGGCGGCACCACGCCGGCGGCCTCGAACTGCGCGCCGCGCAGCACCAGCATGGTGGCATCCCCGCCGTCGTCGAGGATCATGTTGGCCGGCGCCGGCGCGCCGTCCCGATCGGGCCAGGTCAGCATCTGCTCGGCGCACCACCAGTACTCCTCCAGGGTCTCGCCCTTCCAGGCGAAGACCGGGGTGCCCTGCGGTTCCTCGGGGGTGCCGTGCGGGCCGACGACGACCGCGGCGGCGGCGTGGTCCTGGGTGGAGAAGATGTTGCACGACGCCCAGCGCACCTCGGCGCCGAGTTCGACCAGCGTCTCGATCAGCACCGCGGTCTGCACGGTCATGTGCAGCGAGCCGGAGATCCGGGCACCCTGCAGCGGGGCGACGTCGGCGTATTCGCGGCGCAGCGACATCAGACCGGGCATCTCGTGTTCGGCCAGTCGGATTTCCTTGCGGCCGAACTCGGCCTCGGACAGGTCGGCGACCTTGAAATCGATGCCGTTTCGGCTGTCGGCGGTCAGCGTCATGCAGGCCCACTTTCTCGGGTGCGGCGGTTAACTTAGCTCGGGTACACAGTAGACCGACGCCCTGAGCACCGGTGGCGCGACATCAACCGGCCGGGTTCATGACGAACGGGGCCAGCAGCCGGGCCAGGTCGTCGGCGACGTCGTGGTCGGCCTCCGGCGGCATCGAGACGTAACTCATCGCCAGCCGCACCACCGCCCGGGCCAGCACCCCGGCGTCGTCGGCCTCGATGTGGATCCAACTGTTGACCAAGGCGTCGGTGAGCCGGGCCGAGCAACGGGTGATGATCGGCGCGCTGTCGGTGGTGATGATCTGCAGCAGGTCCGGCTTGGCCACCCCGGTCTGCAGCGAGACAACCAGCGGATCGGCGGCCGACGCGAGAAAAAAGGAGCGAAACCCGTCCAGGAACGCCTGCTCGGCGTGGCCTGCGTTGACCTCGATGGCCGCCGTGATCGCGTCGACCAGCCGGTCCGCCAGCCGCAGTGCATAGCCCTGGGCCAGGCCCTGGCGGGAACCGAACTCGTTGTAGATGCTCTGCCGGCTGACCCCGGCGGCACCGGCGACGTCGGACAGGGTGACCGCCGACCAGTCCTTGGTCAGCAGCAGGTCGTGCATGGCGTCGAGCACCATCTCGCGCAGCAGGCTGCGGGAGGCCTCGGCGTAGCCGACGCCGGAAGTCCTGCCCCGGCGGCGCGGGGCAGGACTCGTCGGGGTCATGGCCGACAGCGTAGCCGTCACGACCGGGCCACCTCGATCATCTCGAAGTCCGCCTTGGCCGCGCCGCAGTCCGGGCAACTCCAGCCCTCGGGGATGTCCTCCCACCGGGTGCCCGGGGCCAGCCCGTCCTCCGGCCAGCCCTTGGCCTCGTCGTATTCGAATCCGCACTGGAAGCAGCGGTACAGCTTGTAGGGCTCGGTGCTCATGGCTTTTCCTCTCGGGTTCGCGACGGTTCTAGGCGATGGGGGTGAAGTCGACCTTGTCCCGGACCCCGCAGTCGGGGCAGCACCAGGCGTCGGGAACGTCGGCCCAGGCCGTGCCGGCCGGGAAACCTTCGCGGGGGGCGCCCAGCGTCACGTCGTAGACGTATTCGCAGTTCGGGCAGCGGTACCGGGTGGCCACCACCGTGGCGACCGGTCCGGGCTCCGGCTGACCGTCCGCCACCGCCACCGCGGCGTCGGCGGCGCCGTAGCGGGCCAGGATCTTCGCGCGCTTGCTCGGCTGGATGTTGACCCGGGTGATGTCGCCGTCGTAGTGCTCCAGCACCCGGTGGTCCATCATGCGGCGCCACAGCGGCGGGAAGTAGGTCAGCCCGATCAGGCTGGCGTAGCCGGTGGGCAGGTTCGGCGAGCCGTCCATGCTGCGCAGCGTCTGGTAGCGCCGGGTCGGGTTGGCGTGGTGATCGCTGTGCCGCTGCAGGTGGTAGAGGAACAGGTTGGTGACGATGTGGTCGGAGTTCCAGCTGTGCTGCGGGGTGCAGCGTTCGTAGCGGCCGCTGGGCAGCTTCTGGCGCAGCAGTCCGTAGTGCTCCAGGTAGTTCACCGATTCCAGCAGGGAGAACCCGAACACCGCGGAGATCAGCAGGTAGGGCCACAGCTGCCAGCCGAATACCGCGACCAGCGCGCCCCACAGCGCCAGCGACATCACCCAGGCGTTGAGCACGTCGTTGGACGGATGCCACACCGGCTTGCCGGTCCGGCGCAGCCGTCCGGCTTCCAGTTCCCAGCCCGACTTCAGCCCGCCCCACACGCTGCGCGGCAGGAAGGTCCAAAACGATTCGCCGAACCGGGACGAGGCGGGGTCCTCCGGGGTGGCCACCCGAACGTGGTGGCCGCGGTTGTGCTCAATGTAGAAGTGGCCGTAGCCGGTCTGGGCGAGTGCGATCTTGGACAGCCAGCGCTCCACCTCTTCCCTCTTGTGGCCCAGTTCGTGAGCGGTGTTGATGGCGACACCGCCGAGGGTTCCCACCGAGAACGCCAGGCCGATCTTGGCCGACCAGCCCAGAGCCCCGTCGAAGCCGAGCCAGCTCAGGTCAGATGCGGTGAACAGGTAGGCGCCGAGGATGACGCTGGCGTACTGGAACGGCAGGTACAGGTAGATGCAGCGGCGGTAATGCTTGTCGGCCTCCAGCGCCTCCATCACCTCGTCGGGCGGGTTCTGGCCGTCGGGGCCGAAGCGCAGGTCCAGCAGCGTCAGCAGCACGAACAGCAGGATCGGGCCGATCCAGAACGGCACCTGGGCTGCGGCGTGCCAGCCGAGCTGGTTGAGGCCGTAGACCAGCGGCAGCATGACGAACAGCGCCACCGCCGGGATCAGGCCCATCAGCCATAGGTGACGCTTTCCATCCCGCCACTGCGTGGTCGGCTCCCGGGTTTCCAGCGAAGTCATCTACCTACCTCCTCCATGTGAACGGCATCACGTTGATGACTTGACTATAGGCAGTAATTTGTCGATTGTCTAGACAATTGACGGCAATATGTAAATCCATGTGCGCGTAACGCGGCGTCGAGGCAGCAACATTGCCGGTCACCGACGGCGTATCGGCAGCGCAAGTACTGGATCGATGAGCGACGGGGACCGCGGCTCCGGGCCGCGCCCGGGAGCGGGTCAGACCGTCACGTACTCGGGGGCGGCGAACCGGGAATGCCGGCGGCCGTAGCAGAAGTAGATGACCAGGCCGATGGCCATCCAGTAGCCGAAGCGTTCCCAGGTGTAGCCGGTCAGATTGAGCATCAGCCAGCCGCAGGCCAGGATCGAGGCGATCGGTAGCCAGGGCACCCACGGCGCCCGGAAACCCCGCGGCAGTTCGGGACGGGTACGGCGCAGCACCAGCACCCCGGCCGAGACCAGCACGAAGGCGAACAGCGTGCCGACGTTGACCATCTCCTCGAGGCGGTCCATCTTGCGCAGGCTGTCGGCCACGATGATCAGCGCACCGATCAGCAGACCGATCACCACGGTGATCCGCACCGGCGTGCCGCGGCGGCCGGTGCGCGCCAACCACCGGGGCAGCAGGCCGTCGCGCGCCATGGCGAACAGCACCCGGGTCTGGCCGAGCACCATCACCATGACCACCGTGGTCAGGCCGGCCAGTGCGCCGATGGAGATCACCACCTCCGCCCACTTGACGCCGTGGTAGCCGAACGCGGTCGCCAGGTTGGCCCGCTCGCCGTTGGGCCCGGTGCGCAGCGAGGTGTAGGACACCATGCCGGTCAGCACCACCGACACCGCGATGTAGAGCACGGTGACGATGCCCAGCGTCGTCAGGATGCCCTTGGCCACGTCGCGCTGCGGGTTCTTGGTCTCCTCGGCGGTGGTGGCCACGACGTCGAAGCCGATGAAGGCGAAGAACACGATCGAGGCGCCGGCCAGCACGCCGTAGAGGCCGTAGTGGCTGCCGGCCGCGCCGGTCAGCATGGAAAACAGCGACTGGTCCATCCCGGAACCGGTCGCCGCACCGGTCTCCGACGGCGGGATGAACGGGCGGTAGTTGTCCGGGGTGATGTAGAAGGCGCCGACGATGACGACGATCAGCACCACGGTGACCTTGATGGCGGTGATCACCGCGGACACCATCGACGACAGCCGGGTGCCCAGGATGAGCAGTACGCAGACCACCGCGATGATGCCCAGGGTGCTCCAGTTGATCCGCACCGGCCCGAACGTGCTGGTCAGCGATCCGACCGGCGGCCATTGGGCCCACCGGCACAGGTGCCCGAGCACGGTGTTCAGGTACGACGACCAGCCGTCGGCGACGACCGCGGCGGCCACCGCGAACTCCAGGATCAGGTCCCAGCCGATGATCCACGCGACGAACTCACCGAAGGTCGCATAGGAGAAGGTGTAGGCGCTGCCGGCGACCGGCAGCGTGGAGGCGAACTCGGCGTAACACAGCGCGGCCAGCCCGCAGGTGACGGCGGCGATCAGGAACGAAACGATGATCGCCGGGCCGGTGATGTTGCCGGCGGTGGAGGCGGTGATGGTGAAAATACCCGCACCGACCACCACCGAGACGCCGAAGACCGCCAGGTCGACCCAGGTCAGGTCCTTGCGCAGCCGGGTGCCGGGCTCGTCGGTTTCGGAGATGGACTGCTCGACGGTTTTGATGCGCCAGTTCACGGCCATTCCGGAAATGTACCGGCTCGCTGCGGTCGCGCCAGTCGAACGCGGCCGCCTCAGATGCCGACGGTCGCCCGGAACAACTGGGCGGGTTCGTCGGCCCGCAGCCGCAGCGGCCCGCCGTCGGCGGCCACCCAGGCCGCCGCGCCCCGGGCCAACTCCAGCGTCTGGGTCTTCGACCGCACCGTCACCGCGCCCGCGGTGCACACCAGGATCTGCGGGCCGTCGTTCCGGCAGGGCGCATCGATCTCGCCGCCGAGTGCCGCGCCGTCGATGTCGAACACCGAGACGGCGAACTCCGGCGCGGGGGTGGCGTAGCGCAGCTCGGTGCCCTCGCGGATGGTCTCCGGCGACAACTCGGCCGCGGTGACGGGATGGAAATCGAGGATCCGCAGCAGCTCGGGGACATCGACGTGCTTGGGTGTCAGGCCGCCGCGCAGCACGTTGTCGGAGTTGGCCATCACCTCCAGCCCCACCCCGGACAGATAGCTGTGCAGGTTGCCCGCCGGCAGCGCGATCGCCTCGCCGGGCTCCAGGTGCACGCGGTTGAGCAGCAACGCGGCCAGCACGCCGGCATCGCCGGGATAGCGTTCGCCGAGCTCCAGCAGGGTCCGCGCCTCGTCGACGAATTCGGTTGCGCCAGAACCGACATACTGGATGGCACCGTCGAGCACGGCGGGCACCAGCACGTCGAGCACCGGTTGCGGCGCGGTGATCCAGGTGGTGAACAGCGCCCGCAGGCCGCCGGCCTCGGGCTGGCCGATGAGCAGTTCCAGATAGGGGTCGAGGTCGGCGACGGCGAGCGCCTCCATCAGTGCGACGGTGCGCGGCACCGGCCGGAACCCGGCCAGCGCCTCGAACGGGCCGAGCGCGATCAGGATCTCCGGTTTGTGGCTGCAGTCGCGGTAGTTGCGCTCCGGGGAGGTCAGCGGGATGCCCAGCCGGTTCTCCCGCTCGAAGCCCTCGCGGGCCTGCCCGCTGGACGGGTGCGCCTGCAGCGACAGCGGTTCGTCGGCGGCGAGCACCTTGACCAGGAACGGCAGGCTGTCGCCGAACCGGTCCCGTACGGCGGGGCCGAGCTGGCCCTGCGGGTCGGCGCGCAGCAGATCCAGCAGGGACCGGGGCCCGTCGGGGGTGTCGACGACGGCCGGGTCGCCGGGGTGCGCGCCCAGCCACAGTTCGGCCTCCGGGTGCGCCGCGGGCACCGGGCGTCCGGTGAAGTCGGCGATCGCGGTGCGCGATCCCCAGGCGTAGGTCCGCACGATGCCGGTGAGCAGGTTCATCGGCGACCCGCGACCAGTCGCAGGTACACCGCTGCCATCTCCAGGCGCACCGCGAGCACGGCGAGTTGCTGTTCGGGCCGGCCCGGCTGCGGCGCGGGATCCGGCGACGACGGGGTGTCAGTCACCCCGATCGGTTCGATGTCGTCGTAGCCGGCGATGCGGGCGCCGAGCGTCCCGCGTTCGTCGGCCAGCGCAGGGACCAGTACCAGCGGCCGCAGCGGTGCGGGGCCGTCGATCTCGTCGTCGCGGAACAGCGCGTCCACGTCGTCGTGGTCGTCACCGTCGTCACCGGCCGCCAGCCCGGTGCGCAGCGCGACCAGCGCATCGGCCAGCCCGGCGGCGCCGACCACCGCGTGGCCCACCCGCAGCAGGATCTCGGCGCCGTGCCGGGCCAGCGCCGTCGTCGCCGGGGTGTCCCCGGCGAGCACCGTCCGGTGCGTGGAAATACGGTGCGCCAGCACCTTTGCCGCGTTGGTGAACATTTCGCGGGCCGCGCTGTTGCGCAGTGTCTCGGCGTCCAGGTCGTCGGCCAGGGCGTTCAGGTCCAGGCTCGCCGCCGGGTCGACGGCCCCGACCGCGGCCAGTCCCGCCGCCAGGTAGTGGCTCAGCCCGAAACCGTCGGGCACCCACAGCCGGGGATCGAGCAGTGCGACACGGCCGGCGCCCGCGTCGCGCAGCGGCCCCTCGAACGGCGCGGCCACCACCACCCGTGCGCCCCGGTAGACACCGGTCGCGGTGGCGCCGACCAGCGCCGGGTCGCCCGGGTCATCACCGGCGACGATCAGCAGGTCCAGCGCGCCGATCCACGGCGGCACCGCGCCGACGACCAGCACCGGAACCGAGCTGACCGGGGCCAGGGTGGCGGCCAGGATCGCGCCGGCGGCAGAGGCGGGCCCGCGGCCGGTGACCCAGACGACGGCCCGCGGGCGTTCGTCACCCAGGCCCGCCAGCGCGCCCTCGGCGACGGCGGTGGCCACCGCGCGCACCTGGGCGCCGGACATCGACGCGCCGCGCAACAGACCGTCGCGGTCGGCGGCGATCAGCGCCTCGGTGTCGTCGACGTCGATGCCCGCTTGCAGGTTCATGGCGCTGCGGTCTCCTCCGGCCCGGCGATCACCGCGGACACCCGTTCGACGATCGCGGCGACGGCGTCGGCGTCGGGCGCTTCGGCGTTGAGCCGCAGCAGAGGTTCGGTGTTGGAGCTGCGCAGGTTGAACCAGCGGCCGGCGCCCAGGTCGACGGTCACCCCGTCGAGTTCGTCGGTGCTCACGATGTCCGGTGCGAAAGCGGCCAGCACCGCGGCGACGGCCGCCGGGGCGTCGGCGACGGTGAAGTTGATCTCGCCGGACGCCGCGTAGCGCTCGTAGCCGGCGGCGAGCTCGGAGAGCGCGCGGTCCTGCCCGCCCAGGGCAGCCAGCACGTGCAGCGCGGCCAGCATGCCCGAGTCGGCGCCCCAGAAGTCGCGGAAATAGTAGTGCGCGGAGTGCTCACCGCCGAAGATCGCGCCGGAGTCGGCCATCAGCGCCTTGATGTAGGAGTGCCCGACCCGCGAGCGCACCGGCTTCCCGCCACCCTCGGTGACCATCTCCGGCACGGCGCGGGAGGTGATCAGGTTGTAGATGATCGTCGCGCCGGGCTCGCGCGCCAGCTCCCGGGTGGCCACCAGCGCGGTCACCGCCGACGGCGACACAGCCTGGCCGCGCTCGTCGACGACGAAGCAGCGGTCGGCGTCGCCGTCGAAGGCCAGCCCGATGTCGGCGCCGCTGTCGACGACGAAACGCTGCAGGTCGACCAGGTTGGCCGGGTCCAGCGGGTTGGCCTCGTGGTTGGGGAAGCTGCCGTCGAGCTCGAAGTACAGCGGCAGCACGGTCAGGGCGTCGATCGGGCCGAACACGGCCGGCGCGGTGTGCCCGGCCATGCCGTTGCCGGCGTCGACGGCCACCCGCAGCGGACGGCAACCGGTGAGGTCGACCAGGCCGCGCAGGTGGGCGCCGTAGTCGGCGAGCACGTCGCGGTCGGTGACGGTTCCCGGCGGACCGTCATGCGCCGGCACACCGGCGATGATCTCCTCGCGGATGGTCGCCAGCCCGGTGTCCTGACCGACGGGCTTGGCGCCGGGGCGGCACAGTTTGATGCCGTTATAGGCGGCCGGGTTGTGGCTGGCGGTGAACATCGCGCCGGCGCAGTCGAGCAGACCGGACGCGAAGTACAGCTGGTCGGTCGAGGCCAGGCCGATCCGCACGACGTCGAGTCCCTGGGCGCGCACGCCGTTGCCGAATGCCTCGGCCAGGTCCGGGGAGCTGGCCCGCATGTCGTGGCCGATCACCACGCGGGTGCTGATCGGGCGCACCAGCCGGGCGAACGCCGCGCCGACCTCGGCCACGAACGCCTCGTCGATCTGCTCGCCGACAACGCCGCGGACGTCGTAGGCCTTGATGACACTGTTGACCGCCGCAGCGGAACGGGACATGACGACACTCTTCCTGACGGCCGAACAATTCCTGCCAGCCTAGTCGCTGCGGTCCGGCGGTTTGGCGGTCCTCAGTCGGTTTCGGGATCGGGCAGCACCCGCAGGTGACCCCGGCGGCGCCCGGCGGTGGTGGGCCGTTCGGCGGGTGCGGCGAGCACCGCCCCGGGAGCCGAACCGAATCCGCCGGTGGGCTCGACGAAACCCGCGCGCGGCGCGGCGGAACGGACCTGGCCGCCCTCGCGGACGGCCTCGGCCAGGGCCACCAGATCGTCCTCGTCGGGGCTGGCGGGCAGCGGTCCGGCGTGGCGGACCAGATCCCAGCCGCGGGGCGCGGTGATGCGTCCGGCGTGGTTGACGCACAAATCCCAGGAATGCGGTTCGGACACGGTGGCCAGTGGTCCGACGACGGCGGTGGAATCCGAATAGACGAACGTCAGCGTCGCCACCGCGTAATGGGGGCACCCGGGCCGGCAGCAGCGACGGGGAACATTCACGCCCGTGAGGCTATCCTGCCGAACGCCGTGCGCGGTACGGGACACGCTGCACCGCAGCCGCGCCGATGTATAACCGTTACGATTTCCGTCGTGAAGACTCCCCGCGGTCCGCGTGACGCCCGGGCCGCCGCGCGGCACGGGCGGGAGCTGCGGGGTCCGCTGCTGCCGCCGACGGTGCCGGGCTGGCGCAGCCGCGCGGAGCGGTTCGACATGGCGGTGCTGGAGGCTTACGAGCCGATCGAGCGCCGCTGGCACACCCGGTTGACCGGGCTGGATGTCGCCGTCGACGAGATTCCGCGGATATCGGCGCGGGATCCGGAGAATGTGAATTTTCCGCCCGAGGTGATCGCCGACGGCCCGATCGCCCTGGCCCGGCTGATCCCGGCCGGTGTCGACGTGCGGGGACAGGCCACCCGCGCCCGGATCGTGCTGTTCCGCAAACCGATCGAACGCCGCGCAAAGGACACCCTGGAGCTGGGTGATCTGCTGCACGAGATCCTGGTCGCCCAGGTTGCCACCCACCTGGGAGTCGAACCCTCCGTTATCGACCCCACGATGGACGACTGAGCGACGACCGGCGACGCGTTGCGTTCCGCTAGATGATGCCGCGCTTGAGCCGGCGGCGCTCCCGCTCGGAGAGCCCACCCCAGATGCCGAACCGCTCGTCGTTGGCTAGGGCGTACTCCAGGCAGGAATCCTTGACTTCGCAGCCCAGGCAGATTCGCTTGGCCTCCCGCGTCGAGCCGCCCTTCTCCGGGAAGAAGGCCTCGGGATCGGTCTGCGCGCACAGGGCGCGTTCCTGCCACTGGTTGTCGAACTCTTCGGGACCGGCGTCGATCGCATCGGGGACAAGGCTCAGGTGCGGCCGGGGCGGAAGGCCCGGCAGTCCAAGCGGAGTCGGTGCGATGTCGACGCGGTTGGTCCGTGCAATTGCGCCGAGAAACTGCTCAATGGACATCTAACCGCCTCCTCACCATTGTCGTCTTAGTCGTGAACACGATGCCGCCCGCTATATTGCTGTGGCCATACCGTTCGAACAAGTGATCGAATCTCGGTCTGCGACACCGGAACCGGTCCACCCACCGGGAAATGACACTGGTGTGATTAGACACGGGTTAGCTGGCTAGGTCAAGCGGTTCGGGCAGGACACATAGCATTTCGCTACGACATTTCGGCGCGTCGAGACGTGGGCGTGTCGCCGTCGTGACCGTATTGCGACGCCGGTCAGTGCCGAAACACGGCGACGCCCTAGGGTATTTGGACGTGAAGGTCACCGTTTTGGTCGGCGGCGTCGGCGGCGCCCGGTTCCTGCTGGGCGTGCAGAGGTTGCTGGGCCTCGGACAGTTCGCGCCCGGCGCGGCGCCGTCCGGCGAGCACGAGTTGACCGCCGTGGTCAACATCGGCGACGACGCCTGGATGCACGGCGTGCGGATCTGCCCGGACCTGGACACCTGCATGTACACCCTCGGCGGTGGCATCGACCCCGAGCGGGGCTGGGGACACCGCAACGAGACCTGGCACGCCAAGGAGGAGCTCGCCGCCTACGGTGTGCAACCGGACTGGTTCGGGCTCGGCGACCGCGACCTGGCCACCCATCTGGTGCGCAGCCAAATGCTGCGCGCCGGCTATCCGCTGTCGGCGGTCACCGCGGCGCTGTGCGACCGGTGGAATCCCGGCGCGACGCTGCTGCCGGCCAGCGACGACCGCAGCGAGACCCACGTGGTGATCACCGACCCGCAGACCGGCGACCGGCGCGCCATCCATTTCCAGGAGTGGTGGGTGCGCTACCGGGCCCAGGTGCCCACCCACAGCTTCGCCTTCGTCGGCGCCGAAGCGGCGAAGGCGGGCCCCGGGGTGGCCGACGCCATCGCCGGCGCCGACGTCGTCTTCATCGCGCCGTCGAATCCCGTCGTCAGCATCGGCGCGATCCTGGCCGTCCCCGGCCTCCGGGCCGCGTTGCGGTCCACACCGGCCCCGGTGATCGGCTACTCCCCCATCATCGGCGGGAAACCGTTGCGCGGTATGGCCGATGAATGCCTGAGCGTGATCGGGGTGGCGTCCACCAGCGACGCCGTCGGCAACCACTACGGCGCCCGGTCCGGCACCGGGATCCTCGACGGCTGGCTGATCGCGCCGGGCGACACCGCCCAGATTCCGGGCGCGACGGTGCGCGAGATCCCGTTGCTCATGCACGGTCCCGAGGCCACCGCCGCGATGGTCGCCGCCGGACTCGAACTCGCCGGTCGCGCACCGTGAGCGAGCCGGGAACCGAACACGGCGCGGCGGCGCAGATCCGCCTGCTGCCGGTGCCCGGCCTGCCCGAGTTCCGCCCCGGCGACGATCTGGTCGCGGCGATCGCCGCCGCGGCTCCGTGGCTGCAGGACGGCGACATCGTGGTCGTCACCAGCAAGGTGGTGTCCAAGTGCGAGGGCCGCATCGTCGCCGCACCCGCCGATCCCGAGGAGCGGGATGAACTGCGGCGCAAGCTGATCGAACAGGAGGCGGTGCGGGTCCTGGCGCGCAAGGGACGCACGCTGATCACCGAGAACTCCTTCGGCCTGATCCAGGCCGCCGCCGGGGTGGATGGCTCGAATGTCAGCCGCGGCGAACTGGCCCTGCTGCCGAGGAATCCCGATGCCAGTGCGGCCGAGCTGCGGACCCGGCTGCGAGAGGCGCTCGGCGTCGAGGTCGCCGTCATCATCACCGACACCATGGGCCGGGCCTGGCGCACCGGCCAGACCGACGCCGCCATCGGCGCCGCCGGGCTGACCGTGCTGCACCACTACGCCGGCGCGGTCGACGAGCACGGCAACGACCTGGTGGTCACCGAGGTCGCCGTCGCCGACGAACTCGCCGCGGCCGCCGATCTGGTCAAGGGCAAGCTGACCGGCGTGCCGGTTGCGGTGGTGCGCGGTCTGCGGCTGCCCGACGACGGGTCCACCGGCGCCGACCTGCTGCGCGCCGGCACCGACGACCTGTTCTGGCTGGGAGCCGCCGAGGCGATCGACCTCGGCCGCCGCCAGGCCCAGCTGCTGCGCCGCTCGGTGCGCCGGTTCGCCGACCGGCCGGTGGATGCCGCGCTCATCGAGGAGTCGGCGGCCGAGGCGCTCACCGCGCCGGCGCCGCACCACACCCGACCGGTGCGGTTCGTCTGGCTGCGCGACGCGCAGCGCCGAATCACCCTGCTGGACCGGATGAAAGACGCCTGGCGCGACGACCTGACGGGCGACGGGCTGGCGGCCGACGCCGTCTCGCGACGCCTGGCCAAGGGCCAGATCCTCTACGACGCACCCGAAGTCGTCATCCCCGTCATGGTGCCCGACGGTGCGCACAGCTACCCCGACGCGCAGCGGACCGCGGCCGAACACACCATGTTCACCGTCGCGGTGGGCGCCGCAGTGCAGGGACTGCTGGTGGGCCTGGCGGTGCGCGGGGTGGGCAGCTGCTGGATCGGCTCCACCATCTTCGCCGCCGACCTGGTTCGCCAGGTGCTGGACCTGCCGCAGGATTGGGAACCGTTGGGCGCCATAGCAATCGGACACCACCCGGACGACGCGGACCCGCCCGGGCCGCGGAATCCCGTCGTCACCGACGGCCTGCTGGTGACGCGATGAGCCTGCGCGATTCGGTGATCTCGGTGCTGGCCGAATGGGACGCACCCGACCACCACCAGGACACACTGCGCCAGGCGGTGCTCGGATTCGTGCTGGCCCGCGAGGATGCCTGCCGGCGGGCCTGCGAACCGGGGCACATCACCGCCTCGGTGGCCGTGCTCGATCCCGCGGGGGCCGCCACGCTGCTGACCCTGCACCCGCGGATCGGACGCTGGGTGCAGCTCGGCGGGCACTGCGAACCCGAGGACACCGATATCGTCGCCGCCGCGCTGCGCGAGGGCGTCGAGGAGTCCGGTATCGCAGGGCTGCGCATCGAACCGGAGCTCGCGGCCATCCACGTGCACGCGCTGACCTGTTCGCTGGGCGTGCCGACGCGGCATCTGGACCTGCAGTTCGTCGCGCACGCGCCGGCCGGGGCCGAGATCGCGATCAGCGACGAATCGCTGGACCTGCGGTGGTGGCCCGTCGACGCGCTGCCGTCGGGCACCGATCAAGGGTTGGCCGCCCTGGTGGACCGGGCGGTCAGCAGGGTCCGCTGATCACCGGCGAGTGGCCTTCGAACACCAGCCCCTCCGGCGGGATCTCACCCTACCCATCGAGACAGAATCCACGCAGGGTTCCACGCGGTCAGCCCCGGCGTGGGGTCTGTCTCGATGGCCTGTGGATGACCGATCCGGGCCGTCGCGGAATCGGTGGGACGCTGCCACACATGGCACGGGTGTTCACGCCAACAACAAGACCCCCGACGGCGTCATCACCTACGACGACACCTTGCTGGACACTGAAATAACCACTGCCGCGGGACTTCCCGTTACCACGCCGGAACGAACCGCTTTCGATCCGGCACGCCGAGGTCCGGTGCTGCAATCCGTACAACGCCTGGATGCGCCGGCCCGTGCCACCGGGTTCGCGGCCGAGGATGCGCTCGTCGTCGCCCAAGGCCACCCCCGCGTGCGGGGCCTACGCCGGGTGAGCGACGTCCTCGACCTCGTCGACAAGGGTGGGCAATCGCCGAAGGAGACCCGGCTGAGACTGGTGCTGATCGACGGCGGCTTCACGCGCCCGACCACGCAGATGCCCCTGCTGCGCGATGACCGGTATTCCTGGTACTTCCTCGACTTGGGCTGGCGGGACCGTCTGCTGGCGGTCGAGTACGACGGCGAGCAGCACCGGACGGACCCCCGGCAGTTCCGCGCCGACGTCAGCCGTTCCGAATTCATCCAGTCCAAGGGCTGGTACCGGATCAGCGTGCTGGCCGGCGACCGCAGGCCGGACATCCCGCGCCGGGTGACTCAAGCGGGCGCCCCGCGGGTCCAGCAGCCGGGCGTGCTGCAGCGGAAATGGCCCGGGCGACCGTTCTTCTTCGTTGATGCAGAACGTACGCAGGGATTTCCGCGTAAATCCCTGCGTAGATTCTGACCCGCCGGGGAGTGGGTACGGGTGGGACAAAAGCGACGGGAGGGGTGGCGATCACACGTCAGAGGAGCGACGGGTGGGGCTACACGTCCGAGGAGTAGCGGATGCCGCAGTCGGGCAGGGTGACCCCCGGCCAGACCCGCGCGCCGCGCAGCAGCTCGCAGCGCGCACCGATGTCCGCGCCGTCACCGATGACGCCGTCGCGGATCAGCGCGCGGGGGCCGATGCGGGCGCCGTAGCCGATGATGGACCGCTCCACCACCGCACCGGCGTCGATCTTGGCGCCGTCGAAGATGACCGCACCGTCCAGCCGCACACCGGGGCCGATCTCGGCGCCCCGGCCGACGACGGTGCCGCCGTAGAGCAGCGCACCCGGAGCGACCGAGGCCCCGTCGTGCACCAGAGATTCCCCGCGGGCACCGCGCAGCGCGGGCGACGGGGCGATGCCGCGGACCAGGTCCGAGGAACCGCGCACGAAGTCCTCCGGGGTGCCCATATCCCGCCAATAGCTGGTGTCGACGTAGCCGTACACCGAGACGCCCTCGCTCAGTAGCCGCGGGAACACCTCGCGCTCCACCGACACCTCGCGGCCGCGCGGAATGGAGTCGATGACCGAGCGGCTGAACACGTAGCAGCCGGCGTTGATCTGGTCGGTCGGCGGATCCTGGGTCTTCTCCAGGAACGCCGTCACCCGGCCGTCGGCGTCGGTGGGCACGCAGCCGAACGCCCGCGGATCGGCGACCCGCACCAGGTGCAGGGTGACGTCGGCGCCGCGGTCGTGGTGCGAGGTCAGCAGCTCACCCAGGTCGGCGCCGGACAGCACATCACCGTTGAACACCGCGACGGTGTCGTGGCGCAGCTTCGGTGCCACGTTGGCGATGCCGCCGCCGGTGCCCAGCGGTTCGGGTTCGAAGACGTAGTCGATCTGCAGGCCCAGCTTCGAGCCGTCGCCGAACTCCTCCTCGAACACCTCGGACTTGAACGAGGTGCCGAGCACCACATGCTCGATACCGGCCGCTGCGATCCGCGACAGCAGGTGCGTGAGGAACGGCAGCCCGGCCGTCGGGAGCATCGGCTTGGGCGCCGACAGGGTCAACGGCCGCAGCCGGGTGCCCTTGCCGCCGACCAGCACGACGGCGTCGACGTTCTTCGGGTCGAATTCGGTCACCGCGATCCCCTCCGCATTTCCCGCTTCTGCTCGCGCCGGGACTTCGCCACGACCAGCCCCGATCGCACCGCCAATGCACCGCGCATGGCCCAACGTAACGGTGCTCGCGCCGCTCCGGTGTGCCGATCCGACAGATACGTCCAGGTGCTCCGGTGGTGCGCGGCGAGGTTGCGGGCCGGGTCGCGCCCGGTGGAGTGTCCCTTGGCGTGCAGGATCTCCGCCGACGGCGCGTAGACGTTCTGCCAGCCGGCGCGGCCCAGCCGGTCACCGAGGTCGACATCCTCCATGTACATGAAATAGCGCTCGTCGAAGCCGCCGATCTCGGAGAACGCGGTGCGGCGCACCAGCAGACACGACCCGGACAACCAGCCCACCGCGCGTTCGCTGGGTTCCTGGTGGTCCTGGCGGTAGGACGCCGTCCACGGGTTGGTTTTCCAGAACGGCCCGACCACGGCGTGCATACCGCCGCGGATCACCGACGGCAACTGCCGCGCCGACGGGTACACCGACCCGTCGGGGTCGCGGATCAGCGGGCCGACGGCACCGGCGCGCGGCCAGCGCCGGGCGACCTCCAGCAGGGCGTCGATGCTGCCCGGGCTCCACACCACATCCGGATTGGCGATCACGATGAACTCCGAGCCCGACCCGCCGAACTCCGCGACGCCGCGGTTGACGGCGCTGCCGTAGCCGAGGTTGCCGCCGGTGGACAGCAGCCGGGTGTTGGGGTAGCGCTCCACGGCGCGTTCCGGGGCACCGTCGGTGGACCCGTTGTCGGCGATGACCACGGAGGTGGGCAGGTCGGTGGCGACCGTCAACGACGACAGGAACCGCTCCAGGTGTTCACCGGGTGAGTACGTCACCGTCACCACGGGCAGTTCATCGGCCACCGCTAGAGGGTAATCGGTCACCGCAGCGCTGCCGCCAACCCGGCGCGCCAATCCCGCAGCGGCGGTAGACCGGCAGCGGTCGATTCGCGCGCGCCCAGCACCGAGTACGACGGGCGGGGCGCCGGTCGCGGGTAGTCGGCGCCGGGCACCGGCTCGACGAGATCGGGGTCGGCTCCGCATTCGGTATACACCGCCCGGGCCTGCTCCCAGCGGCTGACCGCACCGGCGTTGGCGGCGTGCACGATCGGAGCGGTGACGCCGGCGTCGACGATGTGCAACAGCGCGTCCACCAGGTCCGCCACGTAGGTCGGCGACCCGATCTGGTCGTCGACGACCTGCACTTTCGCACCGGCTTCGGCGCGGGCCCGCATCACCGAGACGAAGTCCGTCCCGCCGCGGTGACCGGTGTACACCCACGCGGTGCGCACCACGGTCGCCGTCGGCAGCGTCCCCAGCACAGCGGTCTCCCCGGCCAGCTTGCCGGCGCCGTACACCTGCATCGGCGCGGTGGCGTCGGTGGGCTCATAGGGCGCGGGGGGCCGCGGCCCCCCGCCGAACACGTAGTCGGTGGAGATGTGGATCAGCCGGGCCCCGGCCAGCACGCAGGCACCGGCCAGATGCCCGGGCCCGGCGGCGTTCACCGCGAAGGCGGTGTCCGGGTCGGTCTCGGCGGCGTCGACGTTGGTGTAGGCCGCGCAGTTGACCAGCACGTCCCCGTCGCGCAGCCGCCCGGACGCGGCGCCGGGGTCGGTGATGTCCCACTGCGCGGAGGTGAAACCGGTCACGTCGCGGGCCGGGCCGACGGCGGCCAGCAGGGCCCGTCCGACCTGACCGGCGGCACCGGTGACCAGAATCCGTGACATGGCGTCGAGTCTGGCACGCCGGTGCCCGCCTACCCGGCATCCGGGTTCCCCACCAGTAACCTGTGCAGAGTGCCGAACCGGATTCTCCATGCCTTCGTGGCGCTGCTGGCCGTCAGCATCGTCGCCGGTACCGGCATCGCCTGGAGCAATATCCGCTCGTTCGAGAGCGGGATCAAGCATTTCAACGCGGCGGTGCTCGGCGGTGGCGGTGACGACGGCGCCATCGACATCCTGATGGTCGGGATGGACAGCCGCACCGATGCGCACGGCAACCCGCTGTCGGAGGACGAACTGGCGATGCTGCGCGCCGGTGACGACGTGTCCACCAACACCGACACCATCATCTTGGTCCGCATCCCGAACAACGGGCAGTCGGCGACGGCGATCTCCATCCCCCGCGACACCTACGTGGCCGCGCCCGGGCTGGGCAAGATGAAGATCAACGGCGTGTTCGGCAGCGTGAAGCTGGACACCGCAAAGCAACTCATCGAGGTTCAGCACATGGACCCGGCCGAGGGTGAGCGCCGCGCCGTGCAGGCCGGCCGGGAGGCGCTGATCGAGACCGTCGCCGACCTGACCGGGGTGACCGTCGACCACTACGCCGAGATCGGCCTGCTCGGGTTCGCGATGATCACCGATGCCCTCGGCGGTGTCGACGTCTGCCTGAAAAATGCGGTGTACGAAGAGTTTTCCGGTGCGGACTTCCCGGCCGGCTGGCAGACGCTGAACGGCCCGGAGGCGCTGAGCTTCGTCCGGCAACGCCACGACCTGCCGCGCGGCGACCTCGACCGGGTGGTCCGCCAGCAGGTGGTGATGGCGTCGCTGGCGCACAAGGTGATCTCCGGGAAGACGCTGACCAGCCCGGCGACGCTGGGCAAGCTGCAGGACGCCGTGCAGAAGTCGGTGGTGATTTCCGAGGGCTGGGACATCATGAGCTTCATCACCCAGCTGCAGAACCTGGCGGGCGGCAACGTCGTTTTCGCCACCATCCCGGTGCTCGACGAGTCCGGCTGGAGCGACGACGGCGAGCACAGCGTGGTCCGCGTCGACCCGAGCGCGGTCAAGGACTGGGTGACCGGCCTGCTGCACAACCAGGCCGACGGCAAGGCCGAGCAGGTGGCCTACTCGCCGGACCAGACCACCGTCGAGGTGTACAACGACACCGACATCAACGGGCTGGCCGGCGCGGTGTCGACGGTGTTGAGCGGCAAGGGTTTCACCGAGGGGCCGGTCGGCAACCACGAGGGCGGCCGCGCCGAGCATTCGCAGGTGCTGGCCCAGGCCACCGACGATCTCGGTGCCGAGGCCGTCGCCAAGGAACTCGGCGGGCTGCCGGTGGCCGCGGACTCGAAGGTCCCCGCCGGCCGGGTACAGGTGGTGCTGGCCAATGACTACACCGGCCCGGGATCCGGGCTGGACGGCTCCTACACGTCGTTCGACACCGGGGCGGCGCCGTCGACCACCGAGGACCCCGCGCCACCCCCGGCGCCGGTGTTCACCGCGGGCAATGACGATCCCAAATGCGTGAACTGACCCTCGCCGGCGCGCTGCTGGATCCGCTGCTCGCCGCCGATCCGGTCGGGCCGCGAATCACCTTCTACGACAACGCCACCGGTGAGCGGATCGAGTTGTCGGCGGTGACGCTGGCGAACTGGGCGGCCAAGACCGCCAACCTGCTGCGCGACGAGTACGGCGCCGGTCCGGGTTCGACGGTGGCGGTGCTGCTGCCGGCGCACTGGCAGACCGCGGCGGTGCTGCTGGGCGCCTGGTGGATCGGCGCGACGGTCGACGTGTCCGGGCAGTCGCCGGCCGCGGTGGCACTGTGCGACGCCGACCGGCTGGAGGAGGCCGACGATCTGGTCGCCGACGCGATGGGCGAGGTGGCGGTGCTGTCGCTGGACCCGTTCGGTAAGCCGGTGCCGGATCTGCCGGTCGGAGTGAACGACTACGCCACCACCGTCCGGGTGCACGGCGACCAGATCGTGCCCGAACCCGATCCCGGTCCGGCGCTGCCCGGGCTGACGGCGGCCGAGGCGCTCGCCGCGGCGCACCGGGTGGCCGGCGAGCGGGGCCTGCGGCCCGGCGAACGGGTGCTCTCGACGGCGTCCTGGGACACCGCGGAAGCGGTGATTGCCGACCTGCTGGCGGTGTGGGCCGTCGGCGGTTCACTGGTGCAGGTCGCGAATCCGGATCCGGCGCGACTGCCCCGGATCACCGAAACGGAAAAGGTCACCCGGGCCCTCCCATAGGCTGGGCGTATGACCCCGCCGCTGCGCCCCGAACTGCTGGCCGACGTCCGACCCGCCTTCTGGCACCGGATCGACGTCGTCGATGAAACCGGCTCCACCAACGCGGATCTGGCCGCCCGCGCGGCGGCCGGTGAGGACATCGCGCGGACGGTCCTGGCCGCCGAACACCAGACCGCCGGGCGCGGGCGGCACGGGCGCAGCTGGGCGACCCCCAAGGGGTCGCAGCTGGCCATGTCGGTCGGGGTGCCCACCGACTCGGTGCCCGCCGATCAGTGGGGCTGGTTGCCGCTGTTGACCGGGGTCGCCGTCGCCGAGGCGGTGCGCGAGCTGACCGGAGTGGCGGCCCGGCTGAAATGGCCCAACGACGTCATGGTCGGCGAGCAGAAACTGGCCGGGATCCTGGCGGAGGTGGCCGGCCCGGTGATCATCGTCGGGATCGGGCTCAACGTCGCGCTCACCGCCGACGAGGCACCGGTGCCCACCGCCACGTCGCTGGCCATGCTCGGTTACCCCGGCATCGACCGCAACCTGCTGGCCGCCGACATTCTGGGCCGGCTGGCCGAGGGCATCGAGGCCTGGCGCGTCGGTGCCGGCGAGGCGGTGGCGGCCGACTACCGACGGCTCAGCGTCACCCTCGGCCGTCAGGTGCGCGTGCAGCTGCCCGGGGATCGGGAAATCACCGGTATGGCAATCGATATCGACGCCAACGGCGGATTGATCATCGACGACGGCACGTCCCGACAGACGGTGGCCGCAGGCGACATCGTGCACCTGCGGCCACCGTCCTGACGCCCGACTTGATCACGGGTGGTCCCGGCTTCCCCTCGGCTCCGCGGCCACTCGCTGCGCTCCCGTCCACTCCGCCGAGCATCGCCGAACCACCCGACTTGATCACGGGTGGTCCCGGCTTCCCCTCGGCTCCGCGGCCACTCGCTGCGCTCCCGTCCACTCCGCCGAGCATCGCCGAACCACCCGGTTAGCGCAGCAGTGCGCGGCTCATGACGACGCGCTGGATCTGGTTGGTGCCTTCGTAGATCTGGGTGATCTTGGCGTCGCGCATCATCCGTTCGACGGGGAAATCCACGGTGTAGCCGGCCCCACCGAAGAGCTGCACGGCGTCGACGGTGACCTCCATGGCCACGTCGGAGGCAAAGCACTTGCTCGCCGCGGAGATGAATCCCAGGTTCTGTTCGCCACGCTCGGCGCGGGCGGCGGCGTGGTACACCATCAGCCGGGCGGCTTCGAGCTTCATCGCCATGTCGGCGAGCATGAACTGCAGACCCTGGAATTCGCTGACCGCCTTGCCGAACTGCTTGCGGTCCTTGGTGTAGGCGATCGCCGCATCGAGGGCGCCCTGGGCGATGCCGACGGCCTGCGCCCCGATGGTCGGCCGGGTGTGGTCCAGGGTGGCCAGCGCGGTCTTGAACCCGGTGCCCGGATCACCGATCATCCGGTCCCCGGGAACCTTGCAGTTCTCGAACGCCAACTCCGCGGTCGGGGAGCCCTTGATGCCGAGTTTGTGCTCGTACCCGGTGACCGAGAAGCCCTCGTCGTCCTTGTGCACCATGAACGCCGAGATGCCGTTGGCGCCCTTGTCCGGGTCGGTCACCGCCATCACCGTGTACCAGTCGGACTTGCCGCCGTTGGTGATCCAGCACTTGGAACCGTTGATGATCCAGCCGTCCCCGTCGGCCTTGGCGCGGGTGCGCATCGCGGCGGCATCCGAACCGGCCTCGCGCTCGGAAAGCGCGTAGGAGGCCATGGTGTCCCCGGCGGCGATGCCGGGCAGCACCTGGTTCTTGAGCTCGTCCGAACCCCGCAGGATCAGGCCCATGGTGCCCAGCTTGTTGACCGCCGGGATCAGCGACGCCGAACAGTCCACCCGAGCGACCTCTTCGATGACGATGCACGCGGCCACCGAGTCCGCGCCCTGGCCGCCGTACTCCTCGGGCACGTGTACCGCGTTGAACCCGTTGGCTACCAACGCATCGAGGGCCTCCTGCGGGAAGCGGGCATTGGCGTCGACGTCGGCGGCGTACGGAGCGATCTCCTTTTCCGCCAGCGCACGGATCGCCGCCCGCAACTCCTGATGCTCCTCGGGCAACTGGAACAAATCGAACGAAGGGTCTCCACCCCATGCAGCCATCACAATCCTCCTCGCTACTCGTCGGTAACTTTACTGGGAGTCGTCGCCTCCGAGAAGTCGGCGCCGCAACGCCTCGTCCTTCTCGGCGACCATGGCTGCCAGATCATCCTGAAATTCCGCCATTTTGGCGCGCAGACCTCCGTCGTGACAGCCGAGGATCCGCACCGCCAGCAGCCCGGCGTTGCGGGCCCCGCCGATCGACACCGTCGCCACCGGGACCCCCGAGGGCATCTGCACGATCGACAGTAGCGAATCCAGGCCGTCGAGCCGGGCCAGCGGCACCGGCACCCCGATCACCGGCAGCACGGTGGCCGAGGCCACCATGCCGGGCAGGTGCGCGGCGCCGCCGGCGCCGGCGATGATCACCTCGATCCCGCGATCGGCGGCGCCGCGCGCGTAGTCGAGCATCTTGACCGGGGTGCGGTGCGCGGACACCACCCCGACCTCGAACGGCACCTCGAAATCGGCCAGCGCCTCGGCGGCCTCGGCCATCACCGACCAGTCGCTGTCGGACCCCATGATCAGGCCGACCCTGGGCTTGGTCATCGCGCGTCACTCCTGTTCGTTCGCGGTTCGTCTGCGGCATCACCGGCGTGCGGATCCCAGCCGTCGGTCCACTCGGCCGCTGCCAGCCAGTGTGCGGCCCGGTTCGCCCTCTCACGCACCGATTCGACGTCCTCGCCCGCGCGCCCCACCATATTGACGTGCCCGAGCTTGCGGCCGGGCCGCTCATCCTTGCCGTACAGGTGCACCTTGGCCTCGGGCATCCGGGCGAACAGGTGGTGCAGCCGCTCGTCGACGCTCATCTCCGGGGTGTGCGGGGCACCGAGCACGTTGGCCATCACCGTCACCTCGGCGCGGGCGGCGGTGTCGCCGAGCGGGTAGTCCAGCACCGCCCGCAGGTGCTGCTCGAACTGGCCGGTCACCGCGCCGTCCATGGTCCAGTGCCCGGAGTTGTGCGGGCGCATGGCCAGCTCGTTGACCAGCAGCGCTCCGGTATCGGTCTCGAACAGTTCCACGGCCAGCACCCCCACCACACCGAGTTCGCAGGCCAGGCGCAGCCCGAGCCGCTGGGCGTCGGCCGCGGTGGTCGTCGGCAGGTCCGGGGCCGGCGCGATGGTCTCCACGCAGATGCCGTCGCGCTGGACGGTCTGCACCACCGGCCACGCCGCGCCCTGGCCGAAGGCCGAGCGCGCCACCAGCGCCGACAGTTCTCGGCGCATGGCGACCTTCTGCTCGATCAGCACCGGCACGCCATCGGCGAGAAACCCGGCGGCGGCGTCGCGCACCTGCTCGGGAGTGTCGCAGATCACCACGCCGCGGCCGTCGTACCCGCCGCGGACGGTCTTGAGCACCGCGCCGCCGCCGTGGGCGCGGGCGAAGTCGGCGGCGCCGTCGGCGGATTCGACGGCTTCGAACTGCGGTACCGGTGCCCCGAGGGCGGCGAGTTTGCGGCGCATCACCAGCTTGTCCTGGGCGTGTACCAGCGCCGACGGCGGCGGGGCGACGGTGATCCCGTCGGCGACCAGGGCCTCCAGGTGCGCGGGCGGGACGTGTTCGTGGTCGAAGGTCACGACGGTCGCACCGTCGGCGACCCGGCGCAGCGCGTCGAGGTCGGTGTGCGACCCGAGCACCACATCCGGGCTGACCTGGGCGGCCGGGTCGCCCGCGTCGACGGCCAGCACCCGCAGCGTCTGGCCCAGGGCGATCGCGGCCTGATGGGTCATCTGGGCCAGCTGTCCACCCCCGATCATCGCGACGACCGGGGTGTTCGACGACTGGCGGGCGGGCCGGTGGGCATGCTGAGGCACCCGTCTATGGTGTCATGGCGCCGGGGGCCCGCCTCAGGCGCTGCGACCTCGGGTTTTGAGTACAGCGGCGACAATTTCCGTACACTGGCTGATCGTGTCCTTCGCCGATGCCACGATCGCCCGCCTGCCGCGGCCGATCCGTCCGTTCGCCGAGCGGCACCATGAGCTCATCAAGTTCGCGATCGTCGGTGCCACGACGTTCGTCATCGACTCGGCGATCTTCTACACGCTCAAGCTGACGATCCTGGAACCCAAGCCGGTGACCGCCAAGATCATCGCCGGCATCGTGGCCGTCATCGCGTCCTACATCCTGAACCGGGAGTGGTCCTTCCGGGACCGCGGCGGCCGGGAACGCCACCACGAGGCGTTGCTGTTCTTCGCGGTCAGCGGTGTGGGCGTGGTGCTGTCGATGGCTCCGCTGTGGTTCTCCAGCTACGTGCTGAACCTGCGGGTGCCCAACGTCACCCTGCCGGTGGAGAACATCGCCGACTTCATCGCCGCGTACATCATCGGCAACCTGCTGCAGATGGCGTTCCGGTTCTGGGCGTTCCGCCGGTTCGTGTTCCCCGAGGTGGCCGGTAGCACCGAGCACGCGATCGAATCGGCGCTCACCATGGGCGGCATCACCGAGGCCCTGGAGGACGGCTACGAGGCGCGGCACCTCGGCGACGACGTGATCGACGGAGATCTGCACGCGCTGGGCAACGTCACCCCGCTGCGCCGGCACCGGCGCCGCGCCAACCGTGCGCCGGCCGACGATTCGCGGGTGCCCAAGTCGTCCTGACCCCGCGGGTTAGCCGTCGTCCCGCTCGCCGCCGGGCTCGAAGACTTCGTGGTAGAGCAATGAGTGGACGCGTTCCACCCGCGGGATGTCGTAGAACTCCAGCGGATCCTGGCTGGCCGACTCGATGATCAGGGTGCCGGTGCGCACAACCCGGTCCAACAACCCGTGGCGGAACTCGACGCTGTTGATCCGGCCCAGCGGAATGTCGATGCCCGAGCGGGTGGCCAGACCGTGGCGGAACATCACCCGCCGGTCGGTGATGACGAAGTGGGTGGTCCACCAGTTCAGGAACGGCCACAGCGCCAGCCAGCAGACCCCGAGCAGCCAGATGACGCCGATCACCGCGGAGACCACCCGCGCAGCGTTGTCGGCCCAGCCCAGCGTGCTCACCCAGCCCGCCAGGAACGAGGCCACCAGGGTGAGCACCAGCAGCAGCACGACCGGGACGACCATCCGTTTCCAGTGCGGATGTCGATGCAGGATGACGTGCTCGCCGTCGGCCAGAACGCTGTCGGGATACCCCATGCGGGCACCCTATCCAGGCGCGCTGCGGTGGGCCTGCGACCGCCGCCGCGACACATTAAGGAAAAAGTAAGGCCGGGCCCGGCGGCGCGCGTGCCCTCGGATAGCATCTCAACCCATGACCAGCGTTTCCGAGCACACCGCCGAACCGGCCGCCGAGCACAAGATCGACATCCACACCACCGCGGGCAAGCTCGCCGAGCTGCGCAAGCGCGCCACCGAGGCGCTGCACCCGGTCGGTGAGGCGGCGATCGAACGGGTGCACGCCAAGGGCAAGCTGACCGCTCGGGAACGCATCCTGGCGCTGCTCGACGAGGGTTCGTTCGTCGAGCTCGACGCGCTGGCCCGGCACCGCAGCAACAACTTCGGCATGGAGGCCAACCGGCCGCTGGGCGACGGCGTCATCACCGGCTACGGCACCATCGACGGCCGCGAGGTCTGCCTCTTCAGCCAGGACGCCACCGTCTTCGGCGGCAGCCTCGGCGAGGTCTACGGCGAGAAGATCGTCAAGGTGCAGGAGCTGGCGATCAAGACCGGGCGTCCGCTGATCGGCATCAACGACGGCGCCGGCGCGCGCATCCAGGAGGGCGTGGTCTCCCTCGGCCTGTACAGCCGGATCTTCCGCAACAACATCCTGGCCTCGGGCGTCATCCCGCAGATCTCGCTGATCCTCGGTGCGGCGGCCGGTGGGCACGTCTACTCCCCCGCACTGACCGACTTCGTCGTCATGGTCGATCAGACCTCGCAGATGTTCATCACCGGGCCCGACGTCATCAAGACGGTCACCGGCGAAGAGGTCACCATGGAGGAGCTGGGCGGCGCCCACACCCACATGGCCAAGTCCGGCACCGTGCACTACGTCGCCTCCGGCGAGCAGGACGCCCTGGACTACGTGCGCGACCTGCTGAGCTACCTGCCGCCGAACAACTACGCCGAGCCGCCGCGCTACCCGGCCCCGCAACCCCAGGGTGCGATCGAGGACAACCTGACCGCCGACGACCTCGAGCTGGACACGCTGATCCCGGATTCGCCGAACCAGCCGTACGACATGCACGAGGTGATCAACCGGATCCTCGACGACGCGGAGTTCCTGGAGCTCCAGGCCGGCTACGCGGGCAACGTGATCTGCGGCTTCGGCCGGGTCGACGGCCGGGCGGTGGGCCTGGTCGCCAACCAGCCCACCCAGTTCGCCGGCTGCCTGGACATCAACGCCTCGGAGAAGGCCGCCCGGTTCGTCCGGACCTGCGACGCCTTCAACATCCCGATCATCATGCTGGTCGACGTCCCGGGCTTCCTGCCGGGCACCGACCAGGAGTACAACGGCATCATCCGCCGCGGCGCAAAGCTGCTGTACGCCTACGGCGAGGCCACCGTCGCCAAGATCACCGTCATCACCCGCAAGGCCTACGGCGGCGCGTACTGCGTGATGGGGTCCAAGGACATGGGCTGCGACGTGAACGTCGCCTGGCCGACCGCGCAGATCGCCGTGATGGGCGCCTCCGGTGCGGTGGGCTTCGTCTACCGCAACCAGCTCAAGGAAGCGGCGGCCGGCGGCGAGGACGTCGACGCGCTGCGCCTGCAGTTGCAGGACGAGTACGAGGACACCCTGGTCAACCCGTACGTGGCGGCCGAGCGCGGCTACATCGACGCGGTCATCCCGCCGTCGCACACCCGCGGCTACATCTCCACCGCGCTGCGGCTGCTGGAGCGCAAGATCGTCCAGCTGCCCCCGAAGAAGCACGGGAACATCCCGCTGTAATCGGCCGCGCCGTACCGAAGATCCTGCCTAGCAAAGGGTTTCCGCAATGAATCACGACGCAGACATCACCGAGATCAGCGATCACCGCGATATCACCATCGATGATCCCAAGCCCTCCGCACCCGAGATCCGGGTGCTCAAGGGCAATCCGAGTGACCCCGAGCTGAGCGCGCTGACGGCCGTGCTGGCCTCGGTGACCGCCGGGGCCGGCGATCCGGGCCCCCAGGAGTTCAACCCGTGGGGCCATCCGGTGGACCGGCTGCGGATGGCCGTGACCAGCTGGCAGCGGATCACCCTGCTGGAGCGCACGCACATGCGGCGGTGACCCACCTGGTGCTGGGATCGGCCTCGGCCGGCCGGCTTTCGGTGTTGCGCAGGGCCGGTGTCGAACCGACGGTGATCGTCTCCGACGTCGACGAGGACGCCGTGCTGGCGGCCGTCGCGGGCGCGGCGCCCGAAGTCGCCGTCGCCGCCCTGGCCCGGGCGAAGGCCGACGCGGTGGCCGCGCAGGTGCCCGCCTTTCTCGCCGCCGATTGTGTTGTCATCGGCTGCGATTCGATGCTGCTGCTCGACGGCCGGTTGTGCGGCAAGCCCGGCACCCCGGAGCGGGCCCGCGCCCAGTGGCGGGCGATGGCCGGGCAGCACGCCGACCTGCTCACCGGGCACGCGCTGATCCGCCTGCGCGACGGCGTCATCGACAATTCCACATCCGAGACCGCCTGCACCACAGTGCATTTCGGCCAGCCCTCGGACTCCGACCTGGAGGCCTACCTGGCCTCCGGCGAACCGCTGGGAGTGGCCGGCGGGTTCACCCTGGACGGCCTGGGCGGCTGGTTCATCGACCGGATCGACGGCGACCCGTCAAACGTCATCGGGCTCAGCCTGCCCCTGGTCCGCCGGATGCTGGCCGGCCTGGGCGTTTCCATCGCCGACGCGTGGCCGTAGCCCCTGAAGCCTCAGTAGGTGCCGCATTCGTTGAGGATGTTGGACAGCTGATCGCCGAAGCCGTGGCCCGCGGCGCAGGTCAGCAACACTCGCGCGTTCATCATCGGCCCCAATTTCCGTCCCGTTGCGGCCGTCCCGGCCACCGTGATCAGCTTCGCACCTTCACCTTGTCATTGCACTCTCCGTATCGGCTCCGGGGTGAGTACGCTCGGATCCGTGCCGCTGCCCGCAGATCCCAGTCCTGAGCTCGCCGCCTACGCCCACCCGGAACGCCTGGTGACCCCCGACTGGTTGTCGGCGCACCTGGGTTCGCCGGGCCTGGTGATCGTCGAATCCGACGAAGACACCCTGCTCTACGACATCGGGCACATCCCCGGCGCGGTGAAGATCGACTGGCACACCGACCTCAACGACCCACTCGTGCGCGACTATCTCGACGGCGCCGCGTTCGCCGCCCTGATGGACCGCAAGGGCATCTCCCGCGACGACACCGTCGTCATCTACGGCGACAAGTCCAACTGGTGGGCGGCCTACGCCCTGTGGGTGTTCACCCTGTTCGGTCACCCCGACGTCCGGCTGCTCGACGGCGGCCGCGACCTGTGGATCTCCGACGGCCGGGAAACCGCCCTGGACGTGCCGTCGCGCACCACCACCGGCTACCCCGTCGTCGCCCGCAACGACGCCGCGATCCGCGCCTACCGCGACGACGTGCTGGCCGCACTCGGCAACACCACCCTCATCGACGTGCGCTCACCGCAGGAGTACACCGGCGAACGCACCCACATGCCCGACTACCCGGAGGAAGGCGCGCTACGCGGCGGGCACATCCCGACCGCCATCTCGGTGCCGTGGTCGCGCGCCGCGGCCGACAACGGCAAGTTCCGGTCCCGCGCCGAGCTGGAGCAGGTCTACGACTTCGTGCTGGCCAATCCGGACGAGCCGGTCATCGCCTACTGCCGGATCGGTGAACGGTCCAGCCACACCTGGTTCGTGCTGACGCATCTGCTCGGCGCCGACGGCGTGCGCAATTACGACGGCTCGTGGACCGAATGGGGCAACGTGGTCCGGGTGCCGATCGTCTCGGGCGAGGCGCCCGGAACCGTCGCCTGAGCCGATGACCATGCCCGCGCCGCTGGCCGAGGTCGTCGCGGATTTCGCCGACGTCACCGGCCAGGACAAGCTGGCCCTGCTGCTGGAGTTCGCCAACGACCTGCCCCCGCTGCCCGAGGAGCTGGAGGAGGCGGCGATGGAGCCGGTGCCCGAATGCCAGTCGCCGCTGTTCCTGCACGTCAACGCCGACGACCGGCAGCGGGTCCGGTTGTACTTCAGCGCCCCGCCGCAGGCGCCCACCACCCGCGGGTTCGCGTCGATCCTGGCGACGGGTCTCGACGGCCAGTCCGCCGACGCCATTCTGGCGGTGCCCGACGACTTCTACTCGGCCCTGGGCTTGGCGGCGCTGATCAGCCCCCTGCGCCTGCGCGGCATGTCTGCAATGCTCGCCAGAATCAAACGTCGCCTCCGTAATTAAGAGCTGACCCGCCGGTAACCGGACCGGCTCGCCGGGCGAAAAGTCGCGCCGAATAGACTCCCCGCGATAGATTCCTAAAGACGTTTCTTAGAGAACTGCCAATCAGGAGGCACAAGTGGCCAAGCCCGGCAACGCGACCATTTCCAAGGTCCTGGTAGCCAACCGCGGAGAGATCGCCGTGCGGGTCATCCGCGCCGCCAAGGACGCCGGTCTGGCCAGCGTTGCGGTCTACGCCGAACCCGACGCCGACGCCCCGCACGTGCGGTTGGCCGACGAGGCGTTCGCCCTGGGCGGGCAGACCTCGGCGGAGTCCTACCTGGACTTCGCCAAGCTGCTGGACGCGGCCGCCAAGTCCGGCGCCAACGCCATCCACCCCGGCTACGGCTTTCTCTCCGAGAACGCCGACTTCGCCCAGGCCGTCCTGGACGCCGGGCTGATCTGGATCGGGCCGAGCCCGCAGTCCATCCGCGACCTCGGCGACAAGGTGACCGCGCGGCACATCGCCGCCCGCGCCCAGGCCCCGCTGGTCCCCGGCACCCCCGACCCGGTGAAAGACGCCGACGAGGTCGTCGCGTTCGCCAAGGAGTACGGCGTGCCGATCGCGATCAAGGCCGCGTTCGGCGGCGGTGGCCGCGGCATGAAGGTCGCCCGCACCATCGAGGAGATCCCCGAGCTGTTCGAGTCGGCCACCCGCGAGGCCGTCGCCGCCTTCGGCCGCGGCGAGTGCTTCGTCGAGCGCTACCTGGATAAGCCGCGCCACGTCGAGGCACAGGTCATCGCCGATACGCACGGCAACGTCGTCGTCGCCGGTACCCGCGACTGCTCGCTGCAGCGCCGCTTCCAGAAGCTGGTCGAGGAGGCCCCGGCGCCGTTTTTGACCGAGGCGCAGCGCAAGGAGATCCACGAATCCGCCAAGCGGATCTGCAAGGAAGCCGGCTACTACGGCGCGGGCACGGTGGAGTACCTGGTCGGCCAGGACGGCCTGATCAGCTTCCTGGAGGTCAACACCCGACTGCAGGTGGAACACCCGGTGACCGAGGAGACCTCGGGCATCGACCTGGTGCGCCAGCAGTTCAAGATCGCCAACGGCGAGGCCCTGGACATCACCGAGGACCCCACCCCGCGCGGGCACTCGTTCGAGTTCCGGATCAACGGCGAGGACGCCGGCCGCGGCTTCCTGCCCGCCCCCGGCCCGGTCACCCGCTTCGACGCCCCGTCGGGTCCCGGCGTCCGGCTCGATTCCGGTGTGGAGTCCGGTTCGGTGGTCGGCGGCCAGTTCGACTCCATGCTGGCCAAGCTGATCGTCACCGGTGCCACCCGCGAGGAGGCGCTGGCCCGGTCTCGGCGCGCGCTGGCCGAATTCAACATCGAGGGCCTGGCGACCGTCATCCCGTTCCACCGCGCCGCGGTCGCCGACCCCGCCTTCATCGGTGACGGCGAGAAGTTCGACGTACACACCCGGTGGATCGAAACCGAGTGGGACAACACCATCGAGCCGTTCACCGGCGGTGGCGCCAACGACGAGGAGGAGCCGGAGCCGCGGCAGACCGTCGTCGTCGAGGTCGGCGGCCGTCGCCTCGAAGTGTCGTTGCCCGCCGATCTGGTCGCCGCCAACGGTGGCGGTGTGCCGCACGGCGCGGTGCGCCGCAAGCCCAAGGCCCGCAAGCGCGCCGCCGGCGGTGGCGCGAAGGCGTCCGGCGATTCGGTGACCGCACCGATGCAGGGCACCGTCGTCAAGGTCGCCGTCGAGGAGGGCCAGCAGGTCGCCGCCGGTGACCTGGTAGTGGTGCTGGAGGCCATGAAGATGGAGAACCCGGTCACCGCGCACAAGGACGGCACCATCACCGGGCTGGCGGTGGAGGCCGGCGCGGCCATCACCCAGGGCACCGTCATCGCCGAGATCAAGGACTAGCTCCAACAGCCTTGGAACCCGTCGAGATCAACGCGGGCGCGTGGTATCTGCGCGCGCTGCGCGCCGACGAGCGGATGGACGACCGGCCGGTGCTCGCCGAGCTACCGGGAGTTGACGATTCGGGGCCGTTGGTGGGTGACTACGTCGCTCGCGCCGCGGCCGACTGGGAATCCGACGTACGGTACAGCTGGGCGGTCTGCGAGCCGACGACCGGCGAGATGCTGGCCGAGGTCACGCTCGACCCGGCCAGCGGCGCCGTCGGCACGCGGGCCCGGCTCGGGCACGACGACGCCGCAGCCGCCGCCCGAGCAGCCGTCCGAAGATTCGCCCAGGCCATCAGCACACAAGGGAAACCATGACCCGACCCCAGATCGTCACCGTCAGCGGCGCCGCCGGCCAGATCGGCTACGCGGCCCTGTTCCGCATCGCCGCCGGCGCCATGCTCGGCCACCACACCCCGGTGGCGTTGCGGCTGCTGGAGCTGCCCGCCGCCGTGCGCGCCGCCGAGGGCGTGGTGATGGAGCTCGACGACTGTTCGTTCCCGCTGCTGGCCGGTCTGGACATCTACGACGACCCGGTGCGCGCGTTCGACGGCGTCGACGTGGCGCTGCTGGTCGGGGCCAAGCCGCGCACCAAGGGCATGGAGCGCGCCGACCTGCTGGGCGCCAACGCGGAGATCTTCGCCGCCGCCGGCCGGGCGCTCAACGAGGGCGCCGGGCCCGATGTCCGGGTGCTGGTGGTCGGCAACCCGGCCAACACCAACGCCATGGTCACCGCCCACCACGCGCGCGACATCCCACCGCAGCGTTTCACCGCGCTGACCCGCCTGGACCACAACCGCGCGGTGGCGGCCATGTCGCGGCACAGCGGGGTCGCCGTCGCCGACATCACCCGGATGACGATCTGGGGCAACCACTCCCCGACCCAGTACCCGGACATCTTCCACGCCCAGGTCGGCGGCCGCTCCGGCGCCGACTACGCCGCCGACACCGATTGGCTGACGCAGGATTTCATCCCGACCGTGGCCAAGCGCGGCACCGCGATCATCGAGGCCCGCGGCGCCAGCTCGGCCGCCTCGGCGGCCAACGGCGCGATCGACCACATCGACGACTGGGTGCACGGCACCGCCGACGGCAACTGGACCTCCGTCGCCCTGCCCTCGCCCGGGGTGTACGGGGTCGAGGAGGGACTGGTCAGCTCGTTCCCCTGCCGGTCGGTCGACGGCGCGTGGCAGGTGGTGGACGGCCTGGAGATCAACGAGTTCTCCCGGCGCCGCATCGACGCCTCGGTGGCCGAGTTGCAGAGCGAGCGCAGCGCCGTCGCCGCACTCGGGCTGCTGTAACTCGGGCCGCTGTAACAAAAGCCGGTCTCGGGTAGATTGACCCACCATGACGGGGGCAACCATCCGGGCGGCGGCGCTGGCCGCGACGGCGCTGATCGCGCTGACCGGCCTGCCGGCGGCGTTCGTCGCCACGGTGCACGCCGACCCCGCTGCCGACTCCGACTCGGGTGCCTCCGTGGAGATGCCCGACGTGACCGGCAAGACGCTGTCCCAGGCTCGCGAGGAGATCGAGGGGCTGACCAGCGCTTTCGCCATCTCGGTGGATTCGATCAACATCTCCGGCTACCCGCAACACCAGTACGCCGCGCAGATGTGGAAGGTGTGCTCGCAGCTGCCCAAGGCCGGCAAACCCGTCACCGCGAAGACCTACGTCGCCGTCGGCGTGGTGCGCAAGAACGAGAGCTGCGGCGGCTAACCGGCGCCGGCCAGCAGCGGCAGCCCGATGGTCGCCACCAGCAGCGTGACGGTCAGCAAGAACCATCCTGCGCCCTGCCAGCCCCACCAGGTCCGCTCGGCACGCCACAGCCGGTAGGTGCGGACGAACGCGCCCACCGCACCGCCGAACAGGATGACCGGCCCGACGGCGGCGAACGTCAGCCGCACCGGCACCGCGCACCGGACGGTCGCCTCGACGGACTCCCCCGGTGCCGGACAGTCGCCGGTCAGCAGCGCCGCCGCCGCCAGGAACCCGATCCCGATCACCGCGACCAGCGCCGCGTACCGCACGGCGGTGCGCACGTCGTCGTCGACGCGACCCAGGTTGTCGGGCATGACCCCATTGTCCTCTCAAATCTTGTCCTCTCAAATCGGTGTCGGTGCCCCGTCGTAGCCTGGCCCGGTGCAGACGACGGTGGCGCAGACGGGGATCGCGGTGCTGGCCGGGATCGCGGTACTGGCCGCCGTCACCCGCCCGCGCACGGCACTGCGGCTGCTCGTGCGCTCGGTGAGCCTCACGACAGGGGCGGTGGTGCGGTTTTGCTCCGGTGCCCTGGCGGGCCTGCGTACCCCGCATCCCCGCGAGGACCCCGCCGCGCGGTTCGCCGAGATGTCCGGCACCGACTTCGAGGACTATGTCGCGCGGCTGGCCCGCGCCGCCGGGGTGCCGGCGATCATGACGCCGCTGACCGGTGACTGGGGCGTCGATTTGATCCTCGGCGACCGGCCGCACCGGGTGGCCGTGCAGTGCAAGCGCTACTCCCGGCCGATCGGGCCGGCCGCCGTGCAGGAAGTCGTCGCCGGCGCCGGCATGCAGGACTGCGCCCGCACCATGGTGGTGTCCAATCAGGAGTTCACCCCGGCGGCCCGCCGGCTCGCCGAACACCACGGCTGCACCCTGGTCGGCGGCGACGATCTGCCCCGACTGCGCCGCATCATCGCGGAGGTGACATTCGGCCCCGGCGCAGATGGCCGATGTGCAGGCTAACCTTGGTTTATAGAGGCTAAGCTCATTTCGCCCCCGGCTGCTGTCCGGGTGGTTTCGATTCTCTCCGAGAGGCCGACGATGTCAGACAGCCCGCTGCCCGTGCCGATCACGTTGGCACAGCTGCCCCTGGGTGGCCGCGCCCGAATCCTCGGCCATGCCGAGGACGCTCCGAAGGATGTCTCGCTGCGGCTGCGCAACCTCGGTTTCCGGGCCGGCAACGTCGTGGAAGCACGGCGCCGCGCCCCACTCAACGATCCGATCGTGTACCGCCTGCTGGGTTACGACATGTGCCTGCGCAACCACGAGGCCCGGCACATCACCGTGACCGAACTATGACCACCACCGCTTGCCACGGCTCCGGCGCGCCCATCGAGCCGACACCCGGCCTGGTCCGCATCGCGCTCGTCGGCAGCCCCAACGCCGGCAAGACCAGCGTCTACAACCAGTTGACCGGGATGCGCGCCCGGACCGGCAACTACCCTGGGGTGACGGTCACCCGCAGCGTCGGCACCGGTCGCCACCAACCCGACAGCGGTTCGCCGACCGTCCAGTTCAGCATCGAGGACCTGCCCGGGGCCTACAGCCTGCACCCGATCAGCCCCGACGAGCAGATCGTCGCCGATGTGCTGCACGGCAAGATCGCCGGCATCGAGCCGCCCGATGCGCTGGCCGTCGTCGTCGACGTCACCGTGCTGGAACGGTCGATGTCGCTGGTCGCCCAGGTGCTGGCCATCGGCAAACCGACCATGATCATCCTGACGATGACCGACGAGCTCTCCGCCCGCGGCGGGCACATCGACATCGCGGCCTTCTCCGCGGCGCTCGGCGTCCCCGCCGTCGGGGTGGTCGGCAGCCGCGGCAAGGGCTTCGGCGCGGTCCGCGAACTGATGGCCGCACCGCAGAACTGGCCGACCGTCCCCATCACACCGCCGCGCGACGACGACGAGTTCAACGCCTGGATCACCTCGATGCTCGACGCCGCAAAATACCGGGTGCCCGAGCCCGACGCCCGCAGCGCCAAGATCGACAAGCTGCTGCTGCACCCGATCTTCGGCACGCTGATCTTCTTAGTGGTGATGTTCCTGTTCTTCCAGGTCATCTTCACCGTCGCCGCTCCGCTGCAGGACCTCGTCGAAACCGGGATCGGTTGGCTCGGCACCCAGGCCGGCGACGCGATCAGCAACGTGACTCACAACGCGATGCTGTCCGGGCTGGTGGCCAACGGCATCATCGGCGGTGTCGGCGCGGTGCTGGTGTTCATCCCGCAGATCGTGCTGATGTTCCTGCTGATCGCCATCATGGAGAACGTCGGCTATATGTCGCGCGCGGCGTTCCTGGTGGACCGGATCATGGCGCTGACCGGTCTGGAGGGCCGCGCGTTCGTCGCCATGCTGTCATCGGTGGCGTGCGCGGTGCCCGGCATCATGGCCACCCGCACCATGCCGTCGTCGCGGGACCGGATCGCCACCTCGATGGCAGCGCCGCTGATGACCTGCTCGGCCCGGCTGCCGGTGTACATCCTGCTGATCGGCCTGCTGGTGGACCCGGCGTCACGGGTCGGCCCGTTCTCCATGCAGGGCACCGCCATGTTCGGCATGTACGTGCTCGGCGGTGTCTCGGCGATGCTGGCGGCGTGGGTGTTCAAATCCCGGGTGCTCGGCGGTGAACTGCTGCCGTTCTACATGGAGATGCCGCCGTACCGGTTCCCGGCCGTGAAATCCGTGCTGTTGACCCTGTGGGACTCCACCCGGGCGTTCCTGCGCCGCGCCGGCACCATCATCCTGGCCACCTCGATCGTGCTGTGGTTCCTGCTGAACCTGCCGACCCGTACCGGCGAGATCGCCGGAATGAGCGAGGAGGACGCCGCCTCCTACGTGCTGGACCACTCCTTCGGCGCGAGCCTGGGCAAACTGTTGCAACCGATCTTCGACCCGCTGGGTTTCGACTGGCGCATCGTCGTTGGCCTGATCGGCGCGATGGCCGCCCGCGAGGTGTTCGTCTCCACCATGGCCCAGATCTTCGCCGCCGACGCCGAGGACCCGTCGGCGGCGCTGCAGGCCGCCACCTGGCCGGGCGGCGAGCATCTGTTCACCGCCGGGACGACGGTGGCGCTGCTGATCTTCTTCGCCTACGCCTTGCTGTGCATGTCGACGGTGGCCACCATCCGCCGCGAGACCAACTCCTGGCGCTGGCCGATCGTGGCGTGGAGCTACATGATGGCGCTGGCCTGGGTGGCGGCATTCGTGGCGCGACACATCGCGCTGGCACTGACCGGATGACCGCCCTGCACCCGAGGTCGTCGGCGGATCCCCGGATGCTGCGCTGGATCACCGCGACCGCGCTGCCCGCCGAGCTGCCCGCCCTGGACGGGTTGGTCGCCGACGGCGTGCTGGAGCGGGCGGAGATCGGCGCCGGGGAGATCCGCACCTGGCTGGCCGAGGGGCGCAGCTGGGACGACGCCGGGCCGCTGGTCCGGTCCACCCTGTTCGCGGCGCTGCGCGAGGTGCCCGAATGCCCCGAACTCACCACGGATCAGCTCACCGAACGCATCGCCGAGCTGATCCGCCGCGAAGTGACGCCGGTCGCGGCCAGCCACGGCGGCGACATCACCGTCGAATCCGTGCGCGACGGTGTACTGACGGTCGCGATGGGCGGCGCCTGCAACGGCTGCGCGCTGGGCCACAAGACCCTCGACGACCTGGTCCGGGAAGCCGTGGCCGCGCACTTCCCGCAGATCCGGGAGGTACGGGCGGCGAGCCCGCGCCGGTCCTGGCTGACGCTGGGCAAGCGCCGACCATGAATCGTGGCCCCGGCGCCGCAGCGAATAGGATGTTGGCGGCTCCACCGGGACCGCGCGCCCAGCCGCCCGGGGTCGTATAGAAGGACGACAATCACATGGGACTCCTGTCCACCCCGCTGCGGATGGCCCAGCTCGCCACCGGTGTCGCCCTGCTCGGCGGAGAAGCGGCCCTGCGCACCGGCCGCAATGTCGCCGGCGCGGTTGTCGACGTCGCGCTGGCCCCGGTTCCCGGGATCACCGCGCTGGCCGCCGACGCCGCCGGGATGGTGGTCGAGGCGCTGTCCGGTCCCCCGGTGCGGCGCACCAGTTCCCGTGGCGACCGTCGCTGGGTCGAGGTCCGCGGCCTGAACGGGCCGGACGGCGAGCGGATCGCCGCCGAGGTGCTGATCTTCCTCAAGGAGACACCCGGGGTCCGCGAGGCCGTCATCAACGAGGCCACCGCCCGCGTCGTCGTCACCGTCGCCGGGGACGGACCCGATGCCCGCGCGCTGGCCGGGATCGTGGCCGAGGCCGAGGAGTTCGCGGTCGGCGCCCCGCAGCGGCAGCTGCCGACCACCCTGCCCGGTGACGACGCGGCGCTGGCCGCCCGACTGCTGGCCGCTTACGTCTCGACGGTCGGTCTCGGCATCGGCACCGCCGCCGCGGCGCTGCGCGCCATGGGCCTGACCCGCGCGGTCGCCGCACCCTTCGCGCTGGCCGGCGCCTCGCCGACGGTACGCCACCGGATCCAGGCGCACCTGGGGCCCGACGGCACCGAACTCGCCATGGCGCTGACGTCCACCGTCACCGGCACTCTGACCTTGTCGGTGGCCGGACTGGCCAACGAGGCCGTCACTCGCTGGATGCTGGCCGCCGAGGCGCTCACCGGACGACGCAGCTGGGAACGTGCCGAGGAGCGGCTGGCCACCGAGGCGTTCGTGTCCCCCTCGACGGTGCCGACCGCACCGCGCGACCCCGAGGCGACGACCCACGGCATCGGCGACCGCTACGCCGACCGGGCGGCCGCCCTCGGGCTGGCGGCCGCCCTCGGGCTCGGCGCCTACACCCACGACAGCGACCTGGCCGGCGCCGCGGCGCTGACCGCCATCCCCAAGCCGATCCGGTCCACCCGGGAGGCGTTCGCCATCTCGCTGGGCCGCGGTCTCACCGGCCGCCACGGCGCGCTGATCCTGCGCCCGGCGGTGCTGCGCCGGCTCGACGTGATCGACACCCTGCTGATCGACCCGCGGGTGCTCCACACCGACGAACTGACGGTCACCCTGATCGACGGCGTCACCCCGGCGCGGCGGGCGAAGGCCTGGGAGGCCGCCCGCGCCGCGCTGGCCGACGGCGCGCTGGCCCCGGGCTGGCACAGGTTGTCCGGGATCCCCGGTGCCGGCCGCAGCGGGCAAGCCCTGGTCAGTGCGCTGCGCGACCCATTGGCGTCGGCGCTGGTCACCGAGGCCCGCCGGGTCGGGCTGCGGGTGATCACCCTCGACGACAACGGCCTGCGCTCACTGGGACAGGGGTTCGACGAGCTGATCGCGCGCACCGGATCGGTCGACGAGTCGCTGGCCGACGCGCTGACGGCGCTGCGCGACGCCGGGCGCCGGGTCGCGGTGCTGACCGCCTCCGCCGACCTGGCGGCCCGGGCCGCCGAGGTCACCGTCGGGCTGTGGCGCACCGACGGCCCGCCGCCGTGGGGCGCGGACCTGCTGCTGCCCGACCTGGCCGCGGCCTGGCGGTTCGTCCATGCCCTGCCGGCCGCCAGCCTGGCGGCCCAGCGCGGCGTGCAGGCGTCGGCCTCGGCGTCGGTGCTCGGCGCCCTGATGCTGATCCCCAACGTGCCGGGCAGCGGCCCCGGGTCGGTGAACCTGTCCGCACTGGCCGCACTGTGGACCGGGTACCGGCTCGGCGCCAAGGTGTTCGACGCTCCGCTGCCGCACCCGGAATCCGGCCACGACTGGTACGCGCTACCCGTCGACGAGGTCGCCCGGCTGCTGCCGCGCCCCGAGCACCCGGTGCACGTCGCCGCCGACCAGGCCGGCGGGGTGGCCGGCGCGCTCACCCCGCTGCATCCGGTCGCCGACGCCGTCGGCTCCGCCTGGAGCTGGGCCGGCGATATGGTCACGGCGATCCGCGAGGACCTCGACGACCCGATCACCCCGATCCTGGCGACCGGCGCCGCCGCCACCGCGCTGCTGGGTTCCCCGCTGGATGCGGCGATGGTCGCCGGGGTGCTGTTGCTGAACACCTCCATCTCCGCGCAGCAGTCGGTACACGCCGAACACGTGCTCGGTGAGCTGCTGGCCGTGCAGGAACCGCAGGCCCGACGGCTGCTCGGCGCCATCGGCGAACGCGACTTCGAGATGCTGCCCGCCGGGAAGCTGGAACTCGGCGACCTGATCCTGGTGGTGTCCGGCGAGGTGATCCCCGCCGACGGCCGGATCGTGGCCGCCGAATCCGCCGAGGCCGACGAGTCCGCGCTGACCGGCGAGTCACTGCCGGTCAGCAAGTCCGTCGACGCCACCCCGGGCGCCCCGCTGGCCGAACGCTCCGGCATGGTGTTCGCCGGCACCACGCTGGTCACCGGCCGGGTCACCGCCATCGTCACCGCCGTCGGCACCACCACCCAGATGAACCGGGCGTCGGCGATGCAGGCCCGCAAGGCCCGCAACGTCGGGCTGCAGGCGCAGTTGACCCACATCACCAACAAGGCCCTGCCGTGGAGCATCGCCGGCGGCGGTGCCGTCGGGCTGCTGTCCCTGCTGCGCGGCAACCCGATCCGCCCGGCCGCCGCCTCCGGGGTGGCGATCGGCGTCGCCGCGGTGCCCGAGGGCCTGCCGCTGGTGGTGACGCTGGCCCAGCTGTCCGCGGCTCGCCGGCTCACCGAGAGCGAGGTGCTGATCCGCAATCCGCGGGCGGTCGAGGCGTTCGCCCGTCTGGACGTGGTGTGCTTCGACAAGACCGGCACGCTGAGCGAGAACCGGCTGCAGGTCACCGCCATCCGCGGCGTCAACGGCGTTGAGCAGGCCGACGTGCTGGCCGCCGCCGCCGACACCGTGCTGCCGCGCACCGGCAAGCGCATCGACCACGCCACCGACGAGGCGATCCGGCTCAAGGCCGCCGAGCTGGGCATGACCATCACCGACGTCGACGTGCACCTGCCGTTCCAGTCCGACCGTCCGTTCGCCGCGGCGATCGTCGGCAACCGGCTGTCGGTCAAGGGTGCCCCGGAGGCCGTCATCGGCGCCCTCGGCGTCGCCCGCGACCCGCTGACCCCGCTGATCGAGGAGATGGCGGCCGCCGGCCTGCGTGTCATCGCCGTCGCCGACCGCTACCTGACCGACGCGCAGGTGAAGGCTGCCACGGCCGATTCGGCCAAGCTGGCGGAGCTGTGCACGGCGGAACTGATCCCGATCGGTGTGATCGGCATCGCCGACACCCCGCGGCCGTCGGCCCGCCCGCTGCTGGAGGAACTGCAGGCCCGCGGGATCGGCGTGCGGCTGATCACCGGCGACCATCCGGTCACCGCGAAGGTCATCGCCAACGACCTGGGGTTGTCCATCTCCGATGCCGAGCTGATGACCGGCACCGAATGGGAGCTGCTGACCGCCGACGGCCGGATCGAGGCCGTCAAGCGCGCCCAGGTGTTCGCCCGGATGGCACCGGAGCACAAGGTACAGGTGGTGCAGGCCCTGGAGGCCGCCGATCTGGTCACCGCGATGGTCGGCGACGGCGCGAACGACGCCGCCGCGATCCGGGCCGCCACCGTCGGCGTCGGCCTGGTCGCCAGTGGCAGCGACACCGCCCGGACGGCGGCCGACGTGCTGCTGCTCGACGGCAATATCGGCGCGCTGGTGGATGCCATCGACGAGGGGCATCAGCTGTGGCGCCGGGTGCAGGCCGCGGTGTCGATGCTGGTCGGCCACAATCTGGGCGAGGTCAGCTTCGCGCTGATCACCAGCATGCTGACCGGGCATCCGGCGCTCTCGGCGCGGCAGATCCTGCTGATCAACATGCTCACCGACGCGCTGCCGGCCGCCGCCCTGGCGGTCAGCCCGCAGCTGGGCAACGGGTTGGCCGATTTCGACGAGGCGGCGCTGTGGCGGTCGATCTATCTGCACGGGGTGTCGACGACGATCGGCGCCACCGGCGCCTGGGCGCTGGGCCGGATGACCGGGCGCCCACAGCGGGCGGCGACCGTCGGCCTGGCGGGCCTGGTGTTGACCCAGCTGTTCTCCATCTTGAGCGAGTCGCACGGCCCGCTGGTGGTGGCCACCAGCGCCGGCACATTCGTGGTGATGGCCGGGGTGATCACCGTCCCGGGCGTGAGCAACCTGTTCGGCTGCACGCCGCTGGGCCCGGTCGGCTGGGGTCAGGCGGCGCTGGCCGCCGCCGGCGCCACCGCGTTCGCCAAGGTGGCTCCGGGCGCGGTCGAGCAGGTCGGCGAGTGGCTCGGCGACAAACTGGGGTCCGCCGGCGACGCCATGATGGGTGCCACCGGCCAGGACCGCGGGGACGACGATCCAGGGGATGTCGAGCGGGCCGAGCGGCGCCGGCAGGCCGAAGAGGAGGCGGACGAATCGCCGGCCGAGCAGTCGGCCGAGGACTTCATGCAGGAGACGGTCCTGGATATCGTGACGGACATCATCGAGGATCTGTAGTGCGCGCAGCCGCGTGGGCCGGCATCACGGTGGCGCGCGGCAGGTGTGACTGTCGGGTTCAGTCGTCGATGACGAGGACGCCCGCGCGGACCAGCAGTGCGTACAGCTCACGGATCGGCGGAGTGAGCAGTCGCACACCGGTGGAAAGCAGGGTGTCCGGGCTCATCGCCCCCGCGAGCTCGCTCATCAGGGCAGCCTAACCGAAGAGACGGTAAATAGTCAGTACCACGTGACTGAACGGAGATAAAAATGTTGGACTCGACGCGATCGTTTGTCGACGAGCATCGCGACATCAGCAAGCTGGTGCACCAGGCCGAACGGTTCTCCCTTCAGCTTCCGCTGGTCGGACGGGTGGCGGTGCCTTCCCCCAAGCAGCTCGCGTTCTACGGCGCCCTGGGGGCGCTGGCCGTTTTCGAGGTCATCGACTGGCCGGTGGCGGTCGCCGTCGGCGTCGGTCACCTGGTGACCACCCGGACCCTGGCCAATCGGGTCGAGGCCGCCGAGGCCGAGGCCCAGCACGCCGAGGAGCAGGTCGAGGAACTGCTGGAGCAGGTGCAGGCCGCCCAGGCCAAGCCCGCGCCCACCAAGGCCGCCGCGACGACGCCCGCCAAGAAGGCTCCGGCAAAGAAGACGACAGCCAAGAAAGCACCCGCCAAGACCGCGCCCAAGGCGCCGACGCAGGAATAGCCATCCCGGGATGACCGGCTCTCCCGACCCGTTGGCGCGGTTCTCCCGGCTGACCCGAGAATGGTTCACCGGGACGTTCCCGACGCCGACCGCGGCGCAGGCACAGGCCTGGGAGTCCATCGCAGACGGCCAGAACACGCTGGTCATCGCGCCGACCGGCTCCGGTAAGACGCTGGCGGCGTTCCTGTGGGCCATCGACGCGCTGTCGGTGCAGCCCATACCCGCGCCCGGGGAGCCGCGCACCCGGGTGCTCTACATCTCGCCGCTCAAGGCCCTGGCCGTCGACGTCGAGCGCAACCTGCGCACGCCGCTGGCCGGCATCGCCCGCACCGCGGAGCGATACGGACTGCCGGCTCCGGAGATCACCGTCGGGGTGCGCTCGGGCGATACCCCGCCGCAGCGGCGACGAGAACTGATCACCCGACCGCCCGACATCCTGATCACCACGCCGGAGTCGCTGTTTTTGCTGCTGACCTCGGCGGCCCGGGCCACCCTCGCCGGGGTCACCACCGTCATCATCGACGAGGTGCACGCCGTCGTCGGCACCAAGCGCGGTTCGCACCTGGCGCTGTCGCTGGAACGGCTGGACGCGATGCTGGCGCACCCGGCGCAACGGATCGGGCTGTCGGCCACCGTGCGCCCGCCCGAGGAGGTCGCCCGATTCCTGGCCGGGTCCCGGCCCGCCCGGATCGTGGCGCCGCCGGCGGCCAAGACCTTCGACCTCGACGTCGTCGTCCCGGTGCCCGACATGGCCCATCCAGCCAGCGGCCGGCCTCTTCCCCGCGGAACTACACCGCTCGTCGAACCGGCCGGTATCGACGGCGGTTCCATCTGGCCCGACGTCGAGCAGCGCATCGTCGACCTGATCGAATCGCACAACTCCTGCATCGTGTTCGCCAATTCCCGGCGGCTGGCCGAACGACTCACCGCCCGGATCAATGAGATCCACGCCGAGCGCACCGGCGGTTCAGCGAGGCTCGACGGAGAGGGCATGAGCGCAGCGAATGCTGGCGGAGTCGAGGAGAAGCCGGGACCGCCGCATAGATCCGGCGGTGTGGAGCTGGGCGGGCACAATCCGACGGTGCCCGGCGGCGCGCCGGCCCAGATCCTGGGCAGCGGCCAGACCTACGGCGCCGAACCGGTGCTGGCCCGGACCCACCACGGCTCGGTGTCCAAGGAGACCCGCGCCGAGGTCGAGGAGTCGCTCAAGCGCGGCAGCCTGCGCGCCGTCGTCGCCACCTCCAGCCTGGAACTCGGAATCGACATGGGCACCGTCGATCTGGTGATCCAGGTGGCGTCCCCACCGTCGGTGGCCAGCGGCCTGCAGCGCATCGGCCGCGCCGGGCACCAGGTCGGCCAGATCAGCCGCGGCATCCTGTTCCCCAAGTTCCGCAACGACCTGATCGGCTGCGCGGTCACCGTGCAGCGGATGCGCGCCGGCGCCATCGAAACCCTCAAGATCCCGGCTAATCCGCTCGACGTGCTGGCCCAGCACACCGTCGCCGCCTGCGCGCTGGAACCGATCGACGCCGACGACTGGTTCGACACCGTGCGGCGCAGCGCACCGTTTGCGGCGTTGCCGCGCAGCGCCTTCGAGGCCACCCTGGATCTGCTCAGCGGCAAGTACCCGTCGACCGAATTCGCCGAGCTGCGGCCCCGGATCGTCTACGACCGCGACACCGGGTCACTGACCGGTCGGCCCGGCGCGCAGCGGCTGGCGGTCACCTCCGGCGGCGCGATCCCCGACCGCGGCCTGTTCACCGTCTACCTGGCCGGCTCGGCCGAGCGGGAAAAACCTTCCCGGGTCGGCGAACTCGACGAGGAGATGGTCTACGAGTCCCGCCCCGGCGATGTCATCTCGCTGGGCGCCACCAGCTGGCGGATCACCGAGATCACCCACGACCGGGTGCTGGTGGCCCCCGCCCCCGGAGAACCGGCGCGGCTGCCGTTCTGGCGCGGCGACAATGTCGGGCGGCCCGCCGAACTCGGCGCCGCCATCGGCGCATTCGTCACCGAAATGTCCGCGCTCGACCACGAGGAGTTCGCCGCGCGGTGCACGGCACTGGGTTTCGACGCCTACGCGGCCGAAAACCTCCGTCGGCTGCTCGATGAGCAGCGCGCGGCCACCGGACTGGTGCCCGGTGACCGCGCCCTGGTGGTCGAGCGGTTCCGCGACGAGCTCGGTGATTGGCGGATCATCCTGCACTCCCCCTACGGCCTGGGGGTACACGGTCCGCTCGCCCTGGCCGTCGGCAGACGGATCGTCGAGCAGTACGGCATCGACGAGAAGCCGACGGCCTCCGACGACGGCATCATCGTCCGGCTGCCCGACACCGCGCAGGAAAACCCGCCCGGGGCAGAGCTTTTCCTGTTCGACGCCGACGAGATCGAGGCCCTGGTGACCGCCGAGGTCGGCGGATCGGCGTTGTTCGCCGCCCGCTTCCGGGAATGCGCGGCCCGAGCGCTGCTGCTGCCGCGGCGCAGCCCGGGCAAGAGGTCGCCACTGTGGCACCAGCGCCAGCGCGCCGCCCAGTTGCTCGACGTGGCACGGCGCTACCCGGATTTCCCCATCGTGCTGGAGACCGTGCGCGAATGCCTGCAGGACGTCTACGACGTGCCGGCCCTGGTCGAGCTGATGCGCGGCATCACCACCCGCCACGTCCGGGTCGCCGAGGTCACCACGCAAAACCCGTCGCCATTCGCCGCGGCGCTGCTGTTCGGCTACGTCGGGGCGTTCATGTACGAGGGCGACAGCCCGCTGGCCGAACGACGGGCGGCGGCCCTGGCGCTGGACACCTCGCTGCTGGCCGAACTGCTCGGCCGGGTGGAACTACGGGAACTGCTCGACGCCGACGTCATCGCCGGCACCGGCGCCGCGCTGCAGCACCTGACACCCGAGCGCACGGCCCGCGACGCCGAGGGTGTCGCAGACCTGCTGCGGGTACTCGGCCCGCTCACCGCCGACGAGATCGAGGCCCGCTGCGAGACAGACCCCAGGGATTGGCTCGACGAACTGCAGAGCGCCCGGCGCATTCTGGCGGTGAACTACGCCGGGACCCGGTGGTGGACGGCGATCGAGGACATCGGCCGGCTGCGCGACGGCGTCGGGGTGGCCGTCCCGCCCGGTGTGCCGGCCGGTTTCACCGACCCGGTCGCCGATCCGCTCGGCGAGCTGCTGGGCCGCTTCGCCCGCACCCGCGGCCCGTTCTGCACCGCCGAGGCCGCCGCCCGGTTCGGACTCGGGCTGCGGGTGGCCGCCGACGTGCTGTCCCGGCTGGTCGCCGACGGCAAGCTGGTGCGCGGCGAGTTCACCGATGCACCGACCGATGCCCCGGGTGCCGAGCAGTGGTGCGACGCCGGGGTGCTGCGGGTGTTGCGCCGCCGCTCGTTGGCCGCGCTGCGGGCCCAGATCGAACCGGTCTCCACCGCCGCCTACGCCCGGTTCCTGCCCGCCTGGCAGCAGGTGGGGGCGACCTCGGGTGTCGATGGGCTGATATCGGTGATCGAGCAGCTCTCCGGGGTGCCGCTGCCGGCCTCGGCCGTCGAGCCGCTGATCCTGGCTGCGCGGGTGACCGACTACACCCCGGGCATGCTCGACGAGTTGCTGGCATCCGGGGAGGTGCTGTGGTCGGGCGCCGGTGCGCTGCCCGGCAACGACGGTTGGGTGGTCTTCCATCTGGCCGACACCGCGCCGGTGACCCTGGCCGCGCCCACCGACATCGAACTCGGGCCGGCGCACCGGGAAGTGCTCGCGACGCTGTCCGGTGGCGGCGGCTACTTCTTCCGGCAGCTGCACGCGGGTATGACGGCGGCGGAGACCAAAGAGGCGCTCTGGCAGCTGATCTGGTCGGGCCGGGTCACCGGGGACACGTTCGCCCCGGTCCGCGCGCACCTGGCCGGCCCCGGCCGCAAGCCCCGGACGAGTCCGAGCCGACCGGCCGGGTACCGCCGGCCGCCGCGGCCCGGCCGGTTCGGACTCGCCGGCCCGCACAACCGTCCGGTCGACCCGACGGTGGCCGGGCGCTGGTCGCTGCTGCCCGCACCGGAATCCGACGCCACCGTGCGCGCGTCGATGCAGGCCGATCTGCTGTTGGCCCGCCACGGGGTGCTGACCCGCGGCGCGGTGGCCGCCGAGGACATCCCGGGCGGATTCGCCACGGCATACAAGGTGCTGACGGCACTGGAGGAGGCCGGCCGCTGCCAGCGCGGATACTTCGTGGAATCTCTTGGTGGCGCGCAGTTCTCGTCGTCGGCCACCGTCGACCAGCTGCGCGGCTTCGCCGATCCGCTGGAAGCCGGTCCGCACCCGCCGGTGGGGTTGGTGCTGGCCGCAGCCGATCCGGCCAATCCCTATGGCGCGGCGCTGGGCTGGCCGTCACGTCCGGGCGCCGACGGCGAGCCCGGCCACCGGCCGGGCCGTCGCGCCGGGGCGTTGGTGGTGCTCGTCGACGGGGAGCTGGTGTGGTTTCTGGAACGCGGCGGCAAGTCGCTGCTGAGTTTCGGCGCCGGCCCCGCGGCGTCGACTGTCGCGTCGGAGGCGCTGGTGGCGTCGGTGCGCGACGGCCGGGTCGGTCCCCTGCTGGTGGAGCGCATCGACGGGGTCCCGGCGCTGGAGGCCCACCGCGATGCGAGTGCGGCGGCACTGGTCGACGCCGGGTTCGCCCGCACCCCGCGCGGCCTGCGGCTGCGGGGCTGAAACCGTGCCCGAGGGGGACACCGTCCGGCGCACCGCCATCGCTCTGGATCGGGCGCTGGCCGGAAAGACGTTGACCCGCTGCGATATCCGGGTGCCGAGTTTCGCGACCGTGGACCTGACCGGCGACACGGTCGAGGAGGTGATCGCCCGGGGCAAGCACCTGTTCATCCGGGTCGGCGGCGCGAGCATCCACTCGCACCTGTCGATGGAGGGCGCCTGGCGCCTCGGTGCCGCGCGGGTGGCGCCGCACCGGATCCGGGCGGTGCTGGCCACCGCCGACACCCGCGCCACCGGTATCGACCTGGGCTTACTCGAGGTGCTGGGCCGCGGGCAGGACATGGAGTCCGTCGCGCATCTGGGCCCGGACCTGCTCGGTGCGGACTGGGACGCCGAGCTCGCCGTCGCCAACCTGCTCACCGACCCGGACCGGCCGCTGGCCGTCGCGCTGCTCGATCAGCGCAATCTCGCCGGGATCGGCAATGTGTACGCCAACGAGCTGTGTTTCGTCACCGGCATCGCCCCGGATTCCCCGGTCGCGGCGGTGCCCGATCCGCGTCGGCTGGTGGCCCGCGCCCGGCAGATGTTGTCGGCGAACCTGTCCCGCTCGATCCGCGTCACCACCGGCGACTCCCACCGCGGCCGGGAACTGTGGGTGTACGGCCGAGCCGGGCTGCCGTGCCGCCGCTGCGGAACCGCGCTCCTGACCGCGACGGTCGGCCGCCGGATCGCCTTCTGGTGCGGATCCTGTCAGCGGTGAAGAACTGAGTTAACCGAGTCCGGTAAGCCAATCGGAGTTGCCGTCGAGCGGCTTGCCGTCGACAACCACCAGCGGCACACCGGGTTCCGGAAACTGCTTGAGCGACTCAAGATTGTGCGCGGCGATCGCGCCGGGGTCGAATGAGGACGGCGACCCGCCCCTGATCATGTCCTGTGCTAACTGCGGTGCGCCGACGCGATCGGCCAGCGTGGCGAGCTGGTCATTGGTCAGATCCGTTGCGCCGCCCTCCTTGGGCTGCTGATCGGCGGCATAGATCTGCTCAATGAAGCCCCAGATGGTTGCGCTGGTGCGCGATTGGTCGGCGACTGTGAAGGCCGCATCGATCGCCCGCCGGTCGTAGTCGGTACTGGCCGAGTACTTGTCGAGGAAGGCGACAAGGCGTAGGTCGACCCGGAGTCGCCCGGATTCGATGCGCTGACCAATTGCCGCACCCTGCCCGCGAACCATCTGTCCGCTGTACGGGCACAACGGATCGAGATACAACTCGACATGGCGCGGCGCGTCCGGACTGCCGATGGAGATGACGTCCCCGAGCGGCTCCGCCTCGGCCGCATGCGCCGATTCGACATTGGCAGCCCACAGCACCGCGGCAAGCAACACGGCAACGAGGAACGCGACGCGCGACGACCGTTTCATCCTTCCACCTTGGCACAGTGCGGCCGGCCAAGACGGTTGGACCGTCGCCCGTCACACAACGAGATACCCGAGCCGCAGCGCGGCCGCCGCGATCCGTCTGGCCAGACCCGGGTGGGACAGCGGCAGGGATACCGTCGGCCTGGCCGGTATCGCGTCCTGCGCGGGCGTGAAGAGCACGACGCACGGTCCGCCGGCGAACCGGCTGTTGTAGCGCAGCCCATCGAGGCCGGGGAATACGGAACGGATGGTATATATCCGTTAACGGGTTCCGCGCGTTTCGCTCGTTCACGGACCGCCGTCGAGATTGACGCACGGGCGGCGCGGAAGGCAGGCGGAGCAACCAGGGCGTGAATCTCGGCGAAGACGGTCGGCCGGCGGATCGCCTTCTGGTGCCCATCCGGTAAGCGGAGACGCCGGATGTCGGACTAGGACTTCCGGGTTGTGCGGCGCTTCGTGAGCCAGGCCTGGTATCCCATCGCCACGGCGAGGCCTCCGGTACCAACGATGCCGAACCAGCTGCCGTGGGTGGCCACATTCAGGACGAACAGAGCCGCGAACAACACGGCCATCACCGCAAAGAACGCGGGGCCGGTGAAGAAATCCGTCTTCACGAGGGTCTCCTTCCAGCATCTGCGCCATCCAAGGTCCGTCCACTGACGAACCGCCGGCGCTCACCGGTCAGCGGGTCGTCGAACTCCAGGGTATGCGCCAAAAGCTGTAGCGGGGTGGAGAAGTCGTCGGGGGCGACGTCGATCACCGACGGGTACAGCGGATCCCCGAGGATCGGCAGACCCAGCGAGGCCATGTGCACCCGCAGCTGGTGGGTCCGCCCGGTACGCGGGGTCAGCCGGTAGAGCCCATCGCCGAGGTGCTCCACGAATGTCTCGGCGTTGGGCTCCCCCGGCACTTCGAATGCTTGTAGCCGGCTGCGTTCCTTGATGATCCGCGACCGCAGGGTCAGCGGGAAGTCCACCGCCGGGCCCACACCGGCCCGGGCCAGGTACACCTTGCGCACCTCGCCGCGGGCGAACAGCGTCTGATACGCCCCCCGGATCTCGGGGCGCACGGTGACCAGCAGCACCCCCGCGGTCAACCGGTCCAGCCGGTGTGCGGGTGAGAGCTCGGGCAGATCCAACTCCCGTCGCAGGCGCACCAGAGCCGTCTGCACGACGTGCGATCCGCGCGGCATGGTGGCCAGAAAGTGCGGCTTGTCCACCACCAGGATGTCCGCGTCGCGGTGGAGCACCGGGAGGTCGAACGGCACCTCGACCTCGTCGGGCAGCTCCCGATACAGGTAGACGAACTCCCCCTCCGGCAGCACGGTGTCGGCCGCAATCACCGCGCCGTCGGAAGAAAGCACCTCTCCGGCAAGGACTTTCGCTCCCGCCTCGGCGCCGAACCGTCGGGTCAGCTCGTCGTACACACACCCGCCGAGCAGCCGGACCCGCGCCGCGGCCACCCCGTCGCGATCGGGCAGCGGCGCGACCCGGCGGCGTCGGGTCACGAGTGCGGCAGCGGCACCGGCTCGAGGATCTCCGCGCGGGCCTCCGGTGCGGCGACCCGCAGCGCGTCGGCCGACTCGTCATCGGGCTGGGTCTGGGACAGCACTTCGGCCTCCACCCGCGCCAGGTAGGTGGCGACCTCCCGGTCGACGTCGCCGTCGGTCCAGCCGAGGATCGGGGCGACGATCTCGGCAACCTCACGGGCGCAATCGATTCCGCGGTGCGGGTACTCGATGGCGATCCGCATCCGGCGGGCCAGGATGTCCTCCAGGTGCAGAGCGCCCTCGGCGGCGGCAGCGTAGGCAGCCTCCACCTTCAGGTACACCGGCGCCTCGGTGATCGGCTCCAGCAGCTCCGGGCGGCCGGCCGCCAGCTCCAGCACGTCGGAGATCAGCGCGCCGTACCGGTCCAGCAAATGCCGGACCCGGTAGGGGTGCAGCCCGAAGGGTTCGCCCACATGCTGGGTCTGGTTGATCAGGGCGAAGTACCCGTCGGCGCCCAGCAGCGGCACCTTCTCGGTGATCGACGGGGCCACCCGGGTCGGCACGAACTGCGCGGCCATGTCGATCGCGTCGGCGGCCATCACCCGGTAGGTGGTGTACTTGCCGCCGGCGATGGCCACCAGACCGGGCGCCGACACCGCGACCGCATGCTCGCGGGACAGCTTGGAGGTCTCGTCGCTCTCCCCGGCCAACAGCGGCCGCAACCCGGCGTAGACCCCGTCGATGTCGTCGTGGGTCAGCGGGGTGGCCAGCACGGTGTTGACGTGGCCCAGGATGTAGTCGATATCGGCCTTGGTGGCCGCCGGGTGCGCCAGGTCCAAATTCCAGTCGGTGTCGGTGGTGCCGATGATCCAGTGCGTCCCCCACGGAATGACGAACAGCACGGACTTCTCGGTGCGCAGGATGATCGCCACCTCGCTGACGATCCGGTCCCGCGGCACCACGATGTGCACCCCCTTGGACGCCCGCACCCGGAACCGCCCGCGCTGGTGCGACAGGGCCTGGATCTCATCGGTCCACACCCCGGTGGCGTTGACGACGACGTGGCCGCGCGCCACGGTGACCGCACCGTCCTCCGAGTCGCGCACCCGGACCCCGACCACCCGGTCGCCTTCCCGCAGCATCCCGTAGTGCGCGGCGGTGCGGGCCACCGTCATGGTGTGCCGGGCGTCGTCGACGACCGTGTCGAAATACCGGATTCCGCCGACCAGCGAACTGCGCTTGAGGCCGGGGGCCAGCCGCAGCGCACCCGCGCGGAACAGGTGCTTCTGCGCCGGCACCGACTTCGCGCCGCCGAGCTGGTCGTAGAGGAAGATCCCGGCGGCCACGTACGGGCGTTCCCACCAGCGCTGGGTCAGCGGGAACAGGAACGGCAGCGGTTTGACCAGGTGCGGCGCCAGCGTGGTCAGCGACAGTTCGCGTTCGTGCAGCGCCTCGCGGACCAGCCCGAACTCCAGTTGCTCCAAGTAGCGCAGACCGCCGTGGAACATCTTCGAGGAGCGGCTGGAGGTGCCCGAGGCCAAGTCGCGGGCCTCGACCAGGGCCACCTTGAGGCCGCGGGTGGCGGCGTCCAGAGCGGCACCGGCGCCGACCACACCACCGCCGATGACGATGACGTCGAACTGTTCACCCGTCAGCCGGTCCCAGTTCTGCTTGCGCTGGGCCGGGTCGAGCAGCGAGCTCGGAAGCGGGTCAGTCACCGTCGCACCCCTTGTTACTTGTTGGTACGACGAACAGGTTAGTCCAGATCGTCGTGCGCCATCAGGCGCCGAGCCGCTTCGATGATCGACCCGGACAGCGACGGGTACACCGACAGCGTCTGGGCGAGGTCGGCCACCGAGATCCGGTTCTGCACGGCCAGTGCGATCGGCAGGATCAGCTCGGAGGCGATCGGGGCCACCACCACCCCGCCGATCACCACACCGGTGGCCGGGCGGCAGAAGATCTTGATGAAGCCGTGCCGCAGCAGGCTCATCTTGGCGCGGGCGTTGGTGGTCAGCGGCAGCATGATCGTCCGCGCGGGCACCGACCCGTCGTCGATGGAACGCTGCGGGATCCCGACCGCGGCGATCTCCGGCCGGGTGAAGGTGGCGGTGGCGACGGTGCGCAACCGAATCGGGCTGACCCCCTCGCCCAGCGCGTGGTACATGGCGATGCGGCCCTGCATGGCGGCGACCGAGGCCAGCGGCAGCAGCCCGGTGCAGTCCCCGGCGGCGTAGATACCGGCGGCGACGGTCCGCGACACCCGGTCCACCGGGATGTGGCCGCTGGCCGCCAGCTCGATGCCGACCCGGTCCAGGCCCAGCCCGGCGGTGTTGGGGGTGGAGCCGATGCTCATCAGCGCGTGGCTGCCGTCGACCACCCGGCCGTCGGACAGCGTCACCCGCACCCCGGACTCGGTGCGGACCACCGAGTCGGCCCGGCCGTTCTTGACCAGGCTCACCCCGCGTTCGGCGAAAACCTGCTCGAGCGCCGCGGCGGCGTCGGCGTCCTCGTGCGGCAGGATCAGGTCACGGCTGGCCACCACGGTCACGTCGACGCCCAGCTCGGTGTAGGCGTTGCAGAATTCCGCGCCGGTGACCCCGGACCCGACGATCACCAGGTGCTCGGGCAGGTCCCGCAGGCTGTAGAGCTGACGCCAGGTCAGGATCCGGTCGCCGTCGGGCACCGCGGCGGGCAGGATGCGGGGGCTCGCGCCGGTGGCGATGAGCACCACGTCGGCCTTCAGCACCCCGGTCTGTCCCTCGGCGGTGGTGACCTTCACCCGGTGATGGGCCATCCCGGGGATGCTGTCGACGAGTTCGCCGCGGCCCCGCACGATCGTCACCCCGGCGTTGGTCAGCTGGGTGCCGATGTCCACCGACTGCGACACCGCCAGGGTCAGCGCCCGGCGGTTGATCTGCGGCAGGGTGATGGGGGCGTCCTCGATGCCGATGTCGTAGCCCAGGCCCGCCGCGCGACGCAGTTCGGTGCGCACCCCGGTGGAGGCGATGAACGCCTTGGACGGCACGCAGTCCCACAGCACGCAGGCGCCGCCCATGCCGTCGGAATCCACCACCGTGACCTGCACCTGTTCGGGCCCGCGGGCCGCGGCGACCAAAGCGGCCTCGTAGCCGGCCGGGCCACCGCCGATGATGACAATCCGGGTAAGCACGCGCCTAACTTAACCAACATCGGCCGTGCTGGCCCGGCAACGCGATATGCCCCCCGGCGTTTAAGATCACCAGCGTGCCGCTGTATGCCGCCTATGGGTCGAACATGTCCCCCGATCAGATGCGGGAGCGGGCACCGCATTCGCCGATGGCCGGAACCGGCTGGCTGCACGGCTGGCGGCTGACCTTCGGCGGCGAGGACATCGGCTGGGAGGGTGCGCTGGCCACCGTCGTACAGGATCCGAGTTCGCAGGTGTTCGTGGTCCTCTACGACGTGACCGCCGAGGACGAGAAGAGCCTGGACCGCTGGGAGGGCTCAGAGCTGGGGATCCACAAGAAGATCCGCTGCCGGGTGCACCGGGAATCCTCGGACACCACCACCGACCCGGTGCTGGCCTGGCTGTATGTGGTCGACGCCTGGGAGGGCGGGCTGCCGTCGGCCCGCTATCTGGGGGTGATGGCCGACGCCGCCGAGGTCGCCGGCGCACCCGCGGACTACGTGCACGACATTCGCACCCGCGCCGCCAAGAACGTCGGCCCCGGGAGCAGCTAGAACCCGGCCCCGGTCGACGCCGCCGGGCCTCGACCTCGCAGAACTACACTGCTCAGTCGAACCCGGCATCTGCTGACGCCGCCGGGCCTCGACCTCGCAGAACTACACTGCTCAGTCGAACCCGGCGGACTGCTCCACCAGATTCGCCAGCACCCGCACGCCGATGCCCAGCGCCCGTTCGTCGATGTCGAAGTTCGGCTGGTGCAGGTCCAGCTGCGGGCCGACCCCGCTCCACACGCCGAGCCGGGCCATCGCCCCGGGAATCTCCTCCAGGTACCAGGAGAAGTCCTCACCACCGCCGGACTGCCGGGTCTCGGCCAGCGCGTCGGGGCCGATGGCCTCGATGGCGTGGGTGAAGATCCGGGTGCTGATCTCGTCGTTGACCACCGGGGGCACCCCGCGGGTGTAGTGCAGGCGGTGCTCCAGGTTCAGCGGGGCCAGTAGCGCCGCGACGATCTCGGCGACCAGTTCCTCCATCTGCGCCCAGGCGGTCGGACTGGCGGTGCGGACCGTGCCCGACAGGCTGCCGGTCTGCGGGATCGCGTTGGCGGCCTGGCCGGCGTTGACCGCACCCCACACCATGACCGTCGAGTCGCGCGGGTCGATGCGCCGCGACAGCACGCCGGGCAGCCCGGTGATCAGGGTGCCCAGCCCGTAGACCAGGTCACCGGTCAGGTGCGGGCGGGAGGTGTGCCCACCCGGCGAGGTCAGGGTGACGGTCAGCCAGTCGGCGGCCGAGGTGATCGGGCCGGCGGTGATGGCCACCTTCCCGGCGGCCAGCCGGGGGTCGCAGTGCAGCGCGAAGATTCGGGAAACTCCGGCCAGCGCCCCGGAGGCGACGACGTCCAGCGCACCGCCGGGCATGAGTTCCTCGGCCGGCTGGAAGATCAACCGCACCGCGACCGGCAGGTCGGGCACCGAGGCCAGGGCCAATCCGGTGCCCAGCAGGATCGCGGTGTGCGCGTCGTGGCCGCAGGCGTGCGCCACGCCGGGCACCGTCGAGGAGAAGGGCAGACCGGTGTCCTCGGCCATCGGCAGGGCGTCCATGTCGGCGCGCAGCGCGATGCGGGTCCGGAACTGCGGTCCGATATCGCAGATCAGGCCGGTGCCGCCGGGCAGCAGCTGCGGCGTCAGGCCCGCCTCGGTGAGTTTGTCGGCGACGAACGCCGTGGTGACCACCTCGGCCCGGCCCAGTTCGGGGTGGGCGTGGATATGCCGACGCCAGCCGACCACGTCGTCGAAGTTGTGCGCCAGCCAGCTCTCGGCGCTGTCGGCCACACTCACCGCACCACCGGCCCACGGGCGGCGGCGGCGATCGGCATCCTGCGAGTATCCCACCCGCCTGTTGACGGGGATTAAGCTGCCCGGCCATGAGCACCGACCCGCTGGCGGTGGCCGAGGTCGCCGCGGATGTCATCGCCGAGCGCACCGGTTTCGCCCGTCACGACGTGGCGGTGGTGCTGGGCTCGGGCTGGGCGGCGGCCGCCGATGTGCTGGGCCCCGCCGACGCCGTCATCGACATGGCCGAACTGCCGGGGTTCACCGCGCCGACGGCCGCCGGGCACGGCGGGCAGCTGCGTTCACTGGCCATCGCCGGTCACCGGGTGCTGGTGCTGCTGGGCCGCACCCACGCCTATGAGGGCCACGACCTGTCGGTCGTGGTGCACCCGGTGCGGGCGGCCTGCGCGGCGGGAGCCCGGACGGTGGTGCTGACCAACGCCGCCGGCGGTCTGCGCCCGGAGTACCGAGTGGGCGCTCCGGTGCTGATCGCCGACCACCTGAACCTGACGGCGCGGTCCCCGCTGGTCGGTGCGCAGTTCGTGGATCTGGTCGACGCGTACTCGCCGCGACTGCGGGAGCTGGCCCGGCGGATCGATCCGACGCTGGCCGAGGGTGTGTACGCAGGTCTGCCCGGCCCGCACTACGAGACGCCGGCGGAGATCCGGATGCTGCGGATCCTGGGGGCGGATCTGGTGGGCATGTCGACGGTGCACGAGACGATCGCCGCCCGGGCGGCCGGGGCCGAGGTGCTCGGGGTGTCGCTGGTGACGAACCTGGCGGCGGGGATGACCGGGGCGCCGCTGTCGCACGCCGAGGTGCTCGACGCCGGCCGGGACTCGGCCGCACGTCTCGGGGAGCTGCTGGCCGGAGTCATCGCCGAGCTGTAAACCGATCGGTGTTCAGCGGGGCCCGAACTGGCGGTCTCCCGCATCGCCGAGGCCCGGCACGATGAACTTGGCGTCGTTGAGGCCGTCGTCGATGACGGCGGTGACCAGCCGCAACCCGGGCAGCGAGTTCTCCTGGATCGCGGTCACCGCGGCGATGCCCTCCGGGGCGCACACCACACAGACCGCGGTGACATCGGTGGCGCCGCGTTCGGCCAGTCGCCGCAGCGCGTCGGTCATCGACCCGCCGGTGGCCAGCATCGGGTCGAGCACCAGCACCGGGGTGCCGCTGAGGTCCTCGGGCAGCGAGACCAGGTATTCATGGGCGATGTGGGTGTGCTCGTCGCGGGCGACGCCGATGAACCCGGTGCGCGACTGCGGCAGCAGCGCCTGCGCCGCGGCCAGCATGCCCAGACCGGCGCGCAGCACCGGGACCAGCAGCGGAGCCGAGGCCAGCCGGTGGCCGACGGTGCCCGAGACCGGGGTGGTCAGCGGGTAGGGGATGCGGTCGAGGTCGCGGGTGGCCTCGTAGATCAGCATCGTGGCGAGCTCGGCCAGCGCCGCGCGGAACGTCGCGTCGTCGGTGTTCTCGTCGCGCAGGGTGCTCAGCCGGACGGCGGCCAGCGGGTGGTCGATGACGCGGACATCCATGCCGAGAGACCCTACGAGATCACCGGCCCGGCCGCGGCATCGTTATCCTGAGCCGCATGGCAGCTGACCTCGTTCCTATCCGGCTGAGCGTGACCGCCGGCGACCTGTTCACTCTCTGGGCTCCGCCGTGGCGTGATGCCGGCGACGAGTGGGAGGCGTTTCTGGGTCACGACGAGGCCCTGTACGCGTTCACCAGCGCCGCCGATCTGGCCGCGTTCGTGCGCTCCGGCGCCGAGAACGATCTGACCGACCATCCCGCCTGGGAGACGCTGAGGGGTGCGAATGCGCACTCGGTCAAGCCCGGGGAGGATCACCACTTCGATCTGATCGCGGTCGAGGAGCTCGCCGCCGGCAAGCCGTCGGAGGAGTCGGTGGCCCAGCTGGCCGCCGCGCTGTCGGTGGTGTCGGCCATCGGTTCGGTGTGCGAGCTGCCGGCGGTGACCAAGTTCTTCAACGGCAACCCGTCGCTGACCAGCCTGAACAACGGCGTGTCGGAGTTCTCCGGCCGGGCCGGCCGCAAGCGCTGGAATGCCCTGGGCACCATCATCGCCCGCAGCTGGGAGAAGGTGCTGACGGCGCTGGAGGAGGTGCTGGAGACCCCGGAGGTCGACGAGAAGATTTCCGCGGCGGCGGCCGAGGAGCTCGACGCCGATCCGCCGGCCACCGAGGACGATGATCTCGTCGAAGGCACCGAGCCGGACGCCGACGACGAGAGCGACGACGCCGATGACGACGCCGATGACGACGCCGCTCCGGAGCGCCGCCGGGCGGCCGGTGACACCGCGGTGCTGGGCAGCGACGAGAAGTTCTGGGAGCGCGTCGGCATCGATCCGATCCAGATCATGACCGGCAACGGCAGCCTGTTCACGCTGCGCTGCTATTTCAACGACCGGCCGATCTTCCTGGGCCGCAACGGCCGGATCAGTGTGTTCCCCTCCGAGCGCGCCCTGGCCCGCTACCTGGCCGACGAGCACGATCACGATCTGTCCGATCTGGTCACCTACGACGACATCCGCACGGCAGCCACCGACGGTTCCCTCGACGTCCGGGTGAGCGAGGAGAACATCTACGTGCTGACCGACCTGGCCGACGACATCACCGACGACACCGTCGAACCCGATCACCTGGAGCTGGTCGTCGAGTTGCTGCGCGACGTGGGCGACTACTCCGAGGACGACGTCGTCGACAAGGCCCTCGACGCGGGCAAACCCTTCGGCGCCTTCGTCGCTCAGGTGCTCGACGGCGCCGACGCCGATGTGTCCCACGCCGAAGCCGCCTCGGCGTATGAATCCCTCCAGAGGTTCGTGGAGTCGCGACTGAGGCGGGAGTAAGCGAGCGCAGCGAGCCCCGCCGAAGGAGTCGACGACTACCAACACAGCGTCGCGACTGAGGCGGGAGTAAGCGAGCGGGCTCGTCGAGTCAGCCGGTGCCGAAGCGGCTGACCTCTTCCTCACCCACTCGTACCTCGCGGGCTCGTCGAGTCAGCCGGTGCCGAAGCGGCTGACCTCTTCCTCACCCACTCGTACCTCGCGGGCTCGTCGAGTCAGCCGGTGCCGAAGCGGCTGACCTCTTCCTCACCCACTCGTACCTCGCGGGCTCGTCGAGTCAGCCGGCCAACACCGCGTACCGGGGCTTGATGACGTCGTCGATCAGTTCCAGGCGCTGGTCGAACGGCAGGAACGCGGACTTCATCGCGTTGATGGTGAAGCGCTGCAGGTCACTCCAGCCGTAGCCGAATGCGTCCACCAGCCGGATCATCTCGTCGCTCATCGTGGTGTCGCTCATCAGCCGGTTGTCGGTGTTGACGGTCACCCGGAACCGCAGCCGGGCCAGCAGGTCGAAGGGATGCTCGGCGATGCTGGGCACCGCGCCGGTCTGCACGTTCGACGACGGGCACAGCTCCAGCGGAACCCGGTTGTCGCGCACCAGCGCCGCGAGCTCGCCGAGGTGGTAGCTGCCGTCGGCCGCGACGGTGATGTCGTCGACGATGCGCACCCCGTGGCCGAGCCGGTTGGCCCCGCAGAACGCCAGCGCATCGTGGATGGACGGCAGGCCGAACGCCTCACCGGCATGAATGGTGAAGTGTCCGTTGTGGTTCCGCATGTATTCGAAGGCTTCCAGATGCCGGGTGGGCGGGTATCCGGCCTCCGCGCCGGCGATGTCGAAGCCGACCACGCCGCGGTGCCGGAACCGGATGGCCAGCTCGGCGATCTCCTGGGAGCGTGCGGCGTGCCGCATGGCGGTGACCAGGCAGCGCACCAGGATCGGCGTGCCGTCGGCTGCCGCGTCCCGCTGCCCGTCGGCGAATCCGGCGAGTACCGCCTCGACGACCTCGTCCAGACTCAGCCCGGCGTCCAGGTGCAGTTCGGGGGCGAATCGGATCTCGGCGTAGACGACTGCGTCGGCGGCCAGATCCTGCACGCATTCGTAGGCGACGCGGTGCAGCGCGTCGGCGGTCTGCATGACGGCGACGGTGTGGGCGAACGGTTCCAGGTAGCGGACCAGCGATCCGCTGTGCGCGGCGGTGCGGAACCACGCGGCCAGATCGTCGGGGTTGGTGGCGGGCAGCCCGTCGTAGCCGGTGGCCGCGGCGATCTCCAGCACGGTGGACGGCCGCAGCCCGCCGTCGAGGTGGTCGTGCAGCAGCACCTTCGGCGCCAGGCGGATGAGCGCGTGTTCCGGCGGGTTCAGCAGGTCGGTGCTCATCGGTCCATCATCGGCGACGCGCCCGGATTCGGGCCGGATGACGCGCGCCGGTTCGCGCGGTGTTCACCGCGGCACCCGCCCGAGGATCAGCGGTCGCACCGGCGGCGGGTTGGCCCCGATGCTCCACGCGCCGTCGAGTTCGGCCAGCGCCGCGGGCAGCCGCTCGGGGGTATCGGTGTGCAGGGTGAACAGCGGTTGCCCGGCGGTGACCGGTTCGCCGGGGCGGCGGTGGATCTCGATGCCGGCACCGGCCTGCACGCGCTGCCCGGCGGCGGTGCGCCCGGCACCCAGGCGCCAGACCGCCATCCCGACGGCGTGGGCGTCGATATCGCCCATCACCCCGCCGCCTGCCGCGGTGACGGTCTCGGTGACGGTCGCCGTCGGCAGCCCGGCGTCCAGGTCGCCGCCCTGGGCACTCACCATGGCCCGGAACGCATCCATCGCGCTGCCGTCGGCGAGGGTGTCCGCGGGGTCCCGGCCGTCGATCCCGGCCAGGGTCAGCATCTCGGCGGCCAGCGCCAGGGTGAGTTCGACGATGTCCGGCGGCCCGCCGCCGGCCAGCACGTCGAGCGATTCGGCGACCTCCAGTGCGTTGCCGGCGGTGTGCCCCAACGGATGCGACATATCGGTCAGCAGCGCGCGGGTCGGCACGCCGTACCCGGCACCGAGGTCGACCATCGTCGCGGCCAGCGCCGCGGCGTCGGCCGCCTCCGACAGGAACGCCCCGGAGCCGACCTTGACGTCGAGCACCAGGGACCCGGTGCCCTCCGCCAGCTTCTTGCTCATGATCGACGAGGCGATCAGCGGCAGCGAGTCGACGGTGGCGGTGATGTCGCGCAGCGCGTACAGCTTGCGGTCGGCCGGGGCGAGTTCGCCGGCGGCGAAGATGGCCGCGCCGACGCGGGTGAGCTGGTCGCGGATCCGGTCCTGGGTCAGCTCGCCGCTGAACCCGGGGATGGCTTCGAGCTTGTCGAGGGTGCCCCCGGTGTGGCCGAGCCCGCGGCCGGACGCCTGCGGAACGGCGCCCCCGCAGGCCACGATCACCGGGACCAGCACGATGGTGATCTTGTCGCCGACCCCACCGGTGGAGTGTTTGTCCACCAGCGCCAGCGGCCGGCCGTCGCGGCGCAGGTCGGTGAAGTCGAAGCGGGTGCCCGAGCCGATCATCGCGGCGGTCCAGCGGGCGATCTCGGCGTCGTCCATGCCGCGCAGGAAGATCGCCATCAGCAGCGCGGCCATCTGCTCGTCGCCGACGTCCCCGCGGGTGTAGGCGTCGATGACCCAGTCGATCTCGGCGTCGGCGAGCCGGCCGCCGTCGCGTTTGGTCCTGATCACCGTCGGCGCATCGCTCATCGCACCCGCTCCAGGTCGTCGGGCCCGAAGGCGTCCGGCAGCAACTCCGCCAGCGGCCGCGGCCCGGCGGCGGTATCGATCAGCATGCCGGGACCGCCGTGTTCGTAGAGCAGTTGTCGGCAGCGGCCGCAGGGCGACAGCGGCCGCCCGTCGGCGTCGACGACAGCCAGCGCCAGCAGCCGGCCGCCCCCTCCGGAGACGGTGGCGCAGACCACAGCGCATTCGGCGCAGAGACCCAGGCCATATGAGACATTCTCCACATTGGTTCCGGTGACGATACGACCGTCGTCACACAGCGCCGCGGCACCCACCGGGAACCGCGAGTACGGCGCGTAGGCCCGGCCTGATATCTCTATCGCTTTGTCCCGCAACAACTTCCATTCGATCCCGGATCCGGTCTCGGTCATCGCAACCTCGCCTCCGCCGACATTTCAGCACACATCCCAACTCGCGAGTAACTAAGGGCAGCCAAACCTAGCTACCGGTAACATCCCGCCCCGGGCCCCCGGGTTTGGTTGGTTCGGTAGCACCGCATGGGACTAGAGTCCATGCGACGGTCCTCCCGAGCAAGCCGCCCTCACCTGAAGACTTCCGGAGGACACCGCCACGCCGGGGCGGGCGTCCTCCCCCCGGCGTCCACCGACGACGTTGGAGGCGCTGAATGACGACAGCGGCACCGGCCGAGCCCGCCAAAGCGGGTCCCCGACGCCGACGCACCCTGTACCGCGGCGACGCGGGCATGTGGGCATGGGTTCTGCACCGGATCACCGGCGCGACGATCTTCTTCTTCCTCATCGTGCACGTGCTCGACACCGCCATGGTGCGGGTCAGCCCGGAGGTCTACAACGAGGTGGTCGGCTCGTACAAGACCCCGCTGGTCGGCCTGATGGAAATCGGCCTGGTCGCGGCCGTTCTGTTCCACGCCTTCAACGGCGTGCGGATCATCCTCATCGACTTCTGGTCCGAGGGCCCGCGCCATCAGCGCAAGATGCTGGCCGCCGTCGCGGTCATCTGGCTGCTGGTCATGGTGCCGGCCCTGGTGACCCTCGGCATCCACATGGCAGAACACTTTCACTGGTTTGGAATGGCGAAATGACCACTGAATGGACCCCGCATCACCGCGAGGATCGCATCGCCCCGGTGATGGAGAAGGAATTCGACCGGCCAGCCAGCCTGGATCACCCGCGGGCACCGCGCAAGCCGCGCGGCATCCCGTACTTCGAGAAGTACGCCTGGTTGTTCATGCGGTTCTCCGGCGTGGCGCTGATCTTCCTGGTCATCGGCCACCTGTTCATCGGGCTGATGATGGAAAACGGTGTCTACCGGGTCGACTTCAACTACGTCGCCGAGCGTTGGGCGTCGCCGTTCTGGCAGATCTGGGACATGGCGATGCTCTGGCTGGCAATGATCCACGGCGCCAACGGCATGCGCACCATCATCGGCGACTACGCCCGCAAGAACGTCACCAAGTTCTACCTGAACTCGCTGCTTCTGCTGGTCACCGGTTTCACCGTGGTGCTGGGCAGCTACGTCCTGGTGACCTTCGCCGTTCCCGTCAAATAGATCTCCGGAAGGCCTTCGATGATTCAGGAACATCGCTACGACGTCGTCATCGTCGGCGCCGGCGGCGCCGGGATGCGCGCCGCGGTGGAGGCCGGCCCGCGGGTGCGCACCGCGGTGCTGACCAAGCTCTACCCCACCCGCTCCCACACCGGCGCGGCCCAGGGCGGCATGTGCGCGGCCCTGGCCAACGTCGAGGAAGACAACTGGGAGTGGCACACCTTCGACACCGTCAAGGGCGGGGACTACCTCGCCGACCAGGACGCCGTCGAGATCATGTGCAAGGAAGCCATCGACGCGGTCTATGACCTGGAGAAGATGGGGATGCCGTTCAACCGCACCCCCGAGGGCCGCATCGACCAGCGCCGGTTCGGCGGCCACACCCGCGATCACGGCAAGGCCCCGGTGCGCCGCGCCTGCTACGCCGCCGACCGCACCGGCCACATGATCCTGCAGACGCTGTACCAAAACTGCGTCAAGCACGACGTGGAATTCTTCAACGAGTTCTACGCCCTGGACCTGGTGCTGACCGAGACCCCGGGCGGCCCGGTCGCCACCGGCATCGTCGCCTACGAACTGGCCACCGGCGACATCCACATCTTCCACGCCAAGGCGATCGTCTTCGCCACCGGCGGATCGGGGCGGATGTACAAGACCACCTCCAACGCGCACACCCTGACCGGCGACGGTCTGGGCATCGTGTTCCGCAAGGGACTTCCGTTGGAGGACATGGAGTTTCACCAGTTCCACCCGACCGGCCTGGCCGGCCTGGGCATCCTGATCTCCGAAGCCGTGCGCGGCGAGGGCGGCCGGTTGCTCAACGGCGAGGGCGAGCGGTTCATGGAGCGCTACGCCCCCACCATCGTCGACCTGGCCCCCCGCGACATCGTGGCCCGCTCGATGGTGCTGGAGGTCCTGGAGGGCCGCGGCGCCGGCCCGAACAAGGACTACGTCTACATCGACGTGCGCCACCTCGGCGCCGACGTGCTGGAGGCCAAGCTCCCCGACATCACCGAGTTCGCCCGCACCTACCTGGGTGTGGACCCGGTGACCGAGCTGGTCCCGGTGTACCCGACCTGCCACTACGTGATGGGCGGCATCCCGACCAACGTGGCCGGCCAGGTGCTGCGCGACAACACCAACGTCGTGCCGGGCCTGTACGCGGCCGGTGAATGCGCGTGCGTGTCGGTGCACGGCTCCAACCGGCTGGGCACCAACTCGCTGCTGGACATCAACGTGTTCGGCCGCCGGGCCGGCATCGCCGCCGCCGAGTACGCCGCCAGCCACGACTTCGTCGACCTGCCGGCCGAACCGGCCGCGATGGTGATCGACTGGGTCGGCGACATCCTCAGCGAGCACGGCAACGAGCGCGTCGCCGACATCCGCAGCGCCCTGCAGCAGTCGATGGACAACAACGCCGCGGTGTTCCGCACCGAGGAGACGCTCAAGCAGGCGCTCACCGACATCCATGCCCTCAAGGAGCGGTACTCCCGAATCACCGTGCACGACAAGGGCAAGCGCTTCAACTCCGATCTGCTGGAGGCCATCGAGCTGGGCTTCCTGCTGGAGCTCGCCGAGGTGACAGTGACCGGTGCACTCAACCGCAAGGAGTCCCGCGGCGGCCACGCCCGCGAGGACTACCCGGACCGCGACGACGTCAACTTCATGCGGCACACCATGGCCTACAAGGAGGGTGACGGTCTGCTGGCCGACATCCGGCTGGACTTCAAGCCCGTCGTCCAGACCCGCTACGAGCCCAAGGAACGGAAGTACTGACGATGAGTGCCCCTGTTCTGAGCCAGCCCGAAGCCGGTGACCCGCCGCTGCCGCCGATTCCCGACGGCGCGGTCATGGTCACCCTCAAGATCGCCCGGTTCAACCCGGAGAATCCCGACGCCGCCGGCTTCGCCAGCTACCGGGTGCCGTGCCTGCCCAGTGACCGGCTGCTGAATCTGCTGCTGTACGTGAAGGGCTACCTGGACGGCACGCTGACCTTCCGCCGGTCCTGCGCGCACGGCGTGTGCGGCTCGGACGCCATGCGGGTCAACGGCGTGAACCGGCTGGCCTGCAAGGTGCTGATGCGCGACCTGCTGCCCAAGAACGGCAAGCCGCTGACCATCACCATCGAGCCGATCCGCGGCCTGCCGGTGGAAAAAGACCTGGTCGTCGACATGGAACCGTTCTTCGACGCCTACCGCGCCGTCAAGCCGTTCCTGATCACCTCCGGCAACCCGCCGACCCGCGAGCGGATCCAGTCCCAGACCGACCGGGCCCGCTACGACGACACCACCAAGTGCATCCTGTGCGCCTGCTGCACCACCAGCTGCCCGGTGTTCTGGAACGAGGGTTCCTACTTCGGGCCGGCCGCGATCGTCAACGCACACCGCTTCATCTTCGATTCGCGTGACGAGGCGGCCGCCGAACGCCTGGACATCCTCAACGAGGTCGACGGGGTGTGGCGCTGCCGCACCACCTTCAACTGCACCGAGGCCTGCCCCCGCGGCATCGAGGTCACCAAGGCGATCCAGGAAGTCAAGCGGGCTTTGATGTTCGCCCGCTGACCCAGGTAGAACATTCATCATGCACTGGTACACCGGGGACACCTGCTACGACACCGTCTTGACCGCGGCGTTCGCGTTCGCCGCGTTCGTGATCATCGGCGGGTTCTTCGGGCAGAGCTCCTACGGCCGGTTCTCCTCGGCCAAGCTCGGCTTCAACCTGAACCCGAAGCTCGGCTGGTGGCTGATGGAGATTCCGGCGACGGTGGTGTTCGCCGTCGCCTATCTGACCGGACCGGCCCGGTGGGAGCCGACATCGCTGGTGCTGGCCGGTATCTGGGCCCTGCACTACGCCAACCGCGGCTGGTTCTTCCCGCTGACGATCCGCCAGGTGCCGGGCAAGCGCAGCACGTTCAACCTGTCGGTGGTGGTGATGGGCATGCTGGTCACCGCGATGCACGGCTACCTCAACGGGGCGTTGTTCAGCCACGACTACTTCGGCCGGTACGGCACCGACTGGCTGACCGACCCCCGGTTCCTGCTGGGCCTGGCGATCTACCTGTGCGGATTCGCCCTGCTGGTGCACTCCGAATCGGTCGTGCGGAACCTGCGCGACAAGAACAACCCCGGCGCCGCGGAGTACCGAATCCCGTTCGGCGGCGGCTTCCGATTCGTCACCAGCCCCGCCTATCTGGGCGAGCTGACGGCCTGGACCGGCTTCGCGATCCTGACCTGGGCGCTGCCGGGCGTCGCGATCCTGCTGATCACCGCCGGCAACCTGATCCCCCGGGCCCGCGACACCCACCGGTGGTACAAAGAGCGCTTCGCCGACTACCCGAGCGACCGCAAGGCACTGGTTCCCTTCCTCTACTGAGCCCGCCCGACGTAGCGTCGAACCCGTGCCGTCCAACGCAGCCACACCGCCGAAACCGTCGATCCACCCGGTCCGCTGGACCCCGCCCCCGGTCGAGAAACTGCCGCAGTACCCCCCCGCCGAGCTGACCGTGGTGCCGATGCCCGGCGACGGGCCCGAGGACGTCGTCGTCGACGCCGCCGGGGACCTGTGGACCGGTCTGGTCGACGGGCGCATCGTGCGGGTGCATCCCGACGGCGCGACGACCGTCGTCGCCGACACCGGCGGGCGGCCGCTGGGCCTGCACGTCGCCTGCGATCACCGGCTGCTGATCTGCGACAGCCTGCGCGGGCTGCTGGCACTGGACCCGGCGACCGGGCAGCTGCGCACGCTGGTCACCGAGGTGAACGGACGGGCACTGAAGTTCTGCTCGAATGTCACCGAAACCGCCGACGGCACAATCTATTTCACCGAGTCGACCAGCCGATTCCATTTCCACCACTACCAGGCGGCGATCATCGAGGCCCGCGGCACCGGCGGCCTGTATCGCCTCGATCCCGACGGCAGCGTGCACCTGGTGGTCGACGGGCTGTACTTCGCCAACGGCCTGACCGTCACCGCCGACGGTTCGGCGCTGGTGTTCGCCGAGACCCAGGCCCGAAAGCTGTCGAAGTACTGGCTGGCCGGACCGGACAAGGGCACCGTCACCGAACTCGCGGTGCACCTGTCCGGCCTGCCGGACAACATCTGTACCGGCCCCGACGGGCGCATCTGGGTGGCGATGGTCAGCCCCATCGTCACCGCCGCCGAATTCCTGGCACCGCGGGCCCCGGTGCTGCGCAAACTGCTGTGGCGCCTGCCCTCGCGGCTGCTGCCCACCATCTCGCCGATGGTGTGGGCGGTGGCGTTCGACCCGGACAGCGGGGCGCCCGTCGCCGGCATCGAGGACCACCGCGACGACTTCGGCGCGGTCACCGGTGTCGTGGTGGCCGGCGACCGGCTGTGGCTGTCGTCGCTGGAGTTCCCGGCGCTGGCGCACTGCCCGATCCCGGCCTAATCGCCACAACTGCATCACAAATAACACCGTTCACCGCGCGGCGGCGGGACTTCCCGACTACCGTCCCCTACCCTCGATTGGCGATGGGGAACTCCGTACACACCACCGCTCGACGCGCCGCATGCCTGGCCGCGTCGCTGTTTCTGCTGGCCGGACCGGTGCTGGTCCCGGGGGTGGCCGGCGCCGATCCGGCGCCCGCGCCCAGCTGCCCGTACCAGGTCAACACCCCGCCGGCCGTCGACGCCTCCGAGGTGCCCGCCCCCGGCCAGGACGCCCCCGTTCCGCTGCCGGTGCCGGCCAAACCCGTGGGCGGGGCCGCGCTGGGTGACTGCGGCATCGTCACGGCCGCCAACACCGCCCCGGTGCCCGAGGACGTGTCGGCCGAGGCCTGGCTGGTCGCCGACCTGGACACCGGTGAGATCATCGCCGCCCGCGATCCGCACGGCCGGCACCGCCCGGCGTCGATCATCAAGGTGCTGGTGGCCACCGAGTCCATCAACGAGCTGAACCTCAACAAGCCGGTCGCCGGGACCGCCGAGGACGCCGCCGCCGAGGGGACCAAGGTCGGCGTCGACGTCGGGGGCACCTACACCGTCAACGACCTGCTGCACGGCCTGTTGATGCACTCGGGCAACGACGCCGCGCACGCCCTGGCCGGCCAGCTGGGCGGCATGGACGCCACGCTCGGCAAGCTCAACACGCTGGCCAGCAAGCTCGGTGCCCGCGACACCCGGGTGGCCACCCCGTCGGGCCTGGACGGGCCCGGGATGAGCACGTCGGCCTACGACATCGGGCTGTTCTACCGCTACGCCTGGACCAAGCCGGAGTTCGCCCAGGTGGTCGCCACCCGGTCCTACATGTTCCCGGGCCACTCCACCCCGGAGGCCGGTGATCACCCGGCGTATGAGCTGGAGAACGACAACAAGCTGCTGACCAACTACGACGGGGCCCTGGGCGGCAAGACCGGGTACACCGACGACGCCGGGCAGACCTTCGTCGGCGCCGCCGAGCGCGACGGACGACGGCTGGTCGCGGTGCTGCTGCGCGGCACCCGGCTGCCGATCGCCCCGTGGGAGCAGGCCGCCCGTCTGCTGGACTACGGTTTCGCCACCCCGCGCGGCACGTCGGTCGGCACGCTGGTCGACCCGGATCCGTCGCTGATCCGTCCGGCGGCCTCCGACGCGCCGGTCAACCAGGCCGCCGCCCTGGTGCCGGCCGCCGACGCGACCCCGGTGCGGGTCGGCGTCGGGGTGGTCGGCGCACTGGTGGTGTTCAGCCTGATCATGGGCGCCCGGTCACTGAACCGGAACACCGTCAAGGTCTGATCGGGCCCAGCGGGCCAGCAGCGCCGCCGCGCCGGTGCACAGGTCCTCGATCACCAAGGCCGCCGGGCGCGCCGTCGTCACCGAACCCACCGCCTGCCCGGCGTTGACCGGTGTGAGCCGGCCGTCGGGGTCGCGCAGCACCCGCTCGGGTTGCGACGGCAGCCAGCAGTAGCCCGCCGCGACGTCGAACTCGGTGGTCAGCGCGGTGTCGACGGAGTCCGCGGCCAGCAGAGCCGCCCGCACCGGTTCCGGCGTCAACGCCTCCGGGCAGGCCGCGAACCCGGTGCCGACCCAAGCCCCCGCGGCGCCGGCGGCCAGCACCGCGGCCAGCGCCCGGGCGGTCGCGATCCCGCCGGCGGCCAGCACCGGAATACCCACCGCGTCGAGCACCTCGGACAGCAGCGCCAGGGTGCCGATCCGCGGTTCGCCGTGCCCGCCGCCCTCGGCGCCGCGGGCCACCAGCACGTCCACCCCGGCGTCGGCGGCACGACGGGCCGCCGCCACGTCGGCGACCTGGGTGGCCGCGAGGATTCCGGCGTCGTGCGCCCGGTCCACCCAGGACCAGTCGTCGCCGAAACTGACGCACAACAGGTCCGGCGCCGCGGCCAGCGCGGTGTCCAGCAACGCCGGGTGATCGCGGGTCACCCAGGACACCAGGCCGATCCCGAACGGCCGGGCATCACCGAGGGCGGCCAGTTCGGCGGCCAGCGGTCCGGGCCGGCCGCCGCTGCCCATGCCGATCATGCCCAGCCCGCCGGCCGCGCTGACGGCGGCGGCCAGGTGCCCGCCGGCCGCGCCGCCCATCGGCGCGTTGACGATCGGGACGGCCAGGCCCAGCCGGGCACTCCAGTCGGTGGAAAGCGGCATGGTCGCGACGCTACCCGGGCTTGCTACGGTCGGATCATGGCCTGGCTGGTGTTGCTCCTCTCGGGTGCCCTGGAAGCGGTGTGGGCGACCGCGCTGAGCCGCTCCGACGGGCTGACCCGCGCGGCGCCGACGGCGGTGTTCGGCGTCGCGGTGGTGGTGTCAATGCTGGGACTCGGCTACGCCATGCGCTTCCTGCCGCCGGGGACCAGCTATGCGGTGTGGGTCGGTATCGGCGCGGCGCTGACGGTGGCGGTGGCCATGGCCAGCGGCGCCGAAGCCGCATCGTTCGCCAAGATCGCCCTGCTCACCGGCCTCATCGGCTGTGTGGTCGGGCTACAACTGGTCAGCCACTGACGCTCGTCGGTGGCGCGGGCGCCGCGACCAGGCCAGCGCGGCGAGGACCCCGGCGGCGGCCGACGCCAGCAGATATCCGGGGGCCGGGACACCCCGGACGACCGGCCGGTTGTGGATGACCGCCGGTGGCGGCGGGGCGATCACCGGCTCGACGTTCTCCCGGGCGGTCGCCGCCCAGGCGGTGGCGAACAGCACCAGCCGGGCGGTCACGTAGGCGAACACCATCAGACCCAGCACCGGGCCGAACGTCGCGCCGGCCGGGCCGGAAACCACCGACTGCAGGTAGACCGAGGCCACCTGCTTGAACCCCTCGAAGCCGACCGCGGCGATCAGTCCGGCCCGCATGCTGGAGCGCAAGGTCACCGACTCCCGGGGCAACCGGGCGATCATCCAGGTGAACAGCAGCCAGGACACCGTCAGCGACATCAGTACCGAAACCGCCCGCAGCGCGATCGTCGTCAGTATCGAGTCCGGTACCCGCAGCCAATGCAGCAGGTTGTCCAGCAGTGACGTACTGCCCAATGCCGTCAGTGCCACCGTGGCCAGGATCGCCACGAACGCCGACAGCAGCGCGGCCAGGTCCGACAGCTTCGCGATGACAAAGTTCGGCCGGGCCCGGCGCTGCTGCCCCCACATCTGGGTCAGCGCCTCGCGCAGGTTGGCCATCCAGCCCAGCCCGGCCCACGCGGCCGCCGCCAAACCGATCACACCGACGGAGGTGCGCGAGGCGATCGCGGCGTCCATCAGCGAGATGAGCTGCGGCCCGAGGTCCCCGGTGATCGTCGCCCTGATCTGGTTCTCGATGCGATCCAACAGATCGGGGTGGTTGACCAGCACGAACCCGCCGACCGCGAAGCCCACCATGAGCAGCGGGAACATCGCGAAAACGGTGAAGTAGGTGATGCCGGCGGCGTAGAAGTCGCCCTTGGCGTCGTTGTACCGGGTCTGGGCGGCCCAGATGTGGTCGAACCAGTGCCAGCGGGATCGCAACCGGTCCAGCAGACCCGGTTTTTTCGCCGCCTCGTCCGGTCCGGTCATCGTCGGGGCAGCAACCCCAGCGCGTCGTACACCCGGCTCAGCGTCGCCTCGGTGACCTCGCGGGCCCGCTGCGCCCCGGCGGCGAGCACCGCCTCCAGCTCGTCGCGCTCGGCCAGCAGCTCCTCGACCCGGGCCCGGATCGGGGTGACGTAGTCGACGACGACCTCGGCGGTCTCTTTCTTGAGGTCCCCGTAGCCGCGGCCGGCGTAGCCGTCGACCAGCTGCGCGACCGGGGTGCCGGTGATCGCGGACTGGATGGTCAGCAGGTTGGAGATCCCCGGCTTGGCCTGGGGGTCGAACCGGATCTCCCGCTCGCTGTCGGTGACCGCCGAGCGGATCTTCTTGGCGGTGCGCGCCGGGTCGTCGAGCAGCGAGATCAGCCCGGCGTCGGTGGCCGCGGATTTGCTCATCTTCACCGCCGGGTCGGCCAGGTCGTAGATCTTGGCCGTGGCCTTCGGGATCAGCGGCTCCGGCACGACGAAGGTGCCCGGGAAGCGGGCGTTGAACCGCTGCGCGAGATCGCGGGCGAGTTCCAGGTGCTGGCGCTGGTCCTCGCCGACGGGCACCAGGTCGGTGTTGTAGGCCAGGATGTCGGCGGCCATCAGCACCGGGTAGGTGAACAGCCCGAGG
>WBZQ01000131.1_pt1 | contig 70653 bp, 59 predicted proteins | sample 5204251 | NCBI WGS metagenome assembly WBZQ01 (sample SAMN12412402, study PRJNA552823) | activated sludge metagenome | isolation source: activated sludge from nitrification reactor of wastewater treatment plant... | place: USA: Virginia | collected 2017-09
GATCTGGTTGGGGAAGTCGCTGCGACCGGTCGCGACGATCGAGGCGTACTTGGCGGCCACCTCGGGACGGATCTCCGGGTCCGGGTTGGACATGGCGAAGATGATCGGGTCCTTGGCCATCGAGGCGATGAGTTCCTCGGCGATGGTGCCCGCGGACACGCCGATGAACACGTCGGCGCCGGCGAGGGCCTCGGCGGCACCGCCCTGCAGGGCGCGCGGGTTGGTGCGCTCGGCGAGTTCTTCCTTGAACTCGTTGAGGTCCTTGCGGTGCAGGCTGACGATGCCCTTGGAGTCGAGGACGACGATGTCGGTGACACCGGCGGCGAGCAGGATGTTGGCGCAGGCCACACCCGCGGCGCCCGCGCCGGAGATGACGACCTTCTGCTCGCGGATGTCGCGGCCGAGCACCTGGACGGCGCCGCGCAGCGCGGCCAGCGTCACGATGGCGGTGCCGTGCTGGTCGTCGTGCATGACGGGGCAGTCGAGGGCCTCGATGACGCGGCGTTCGATCTCGAAGCAGCGCGGCGCGGAGATGTCCTCGAGGTTGACGGCGCCGAAGCTCGGGCGCAGCCGGATCAGGGTCTCGACGATCTCGTCGGGATCCTTGGTGTCGAGGACGATCGGGATCGAGTTGAGGCCGGCGAACGAGCGGAACAGGGCCGATTTGCCCTCCATCACCGGCAGCGAGGCGCGCGGGCCGATGTCGCCGAGGCCCAGCACCGCCGAGCCGTCGCTGACGACGGCCACGAGGCGTTCGGTCCAGGTGTATTTGTTGACGAGTTCGGTCTCGGCGGCGATGGCGCGCGAGACCTGTGCGACGCCGGGCGTGTAGGCGATGGACAGGTCGCGCTGGGTGTCGATCGGCGACCGCAGTTCGACGGACAGTTTGCCCCCGACGTGTGCGAGGAAGATCTCGTCGTCGGTGATGGGCAGTTCGGCGATCGTCGGCTGTCCGGGGGTGCCGGTGGTGCCGGATGCAGAGTTGTTGCTGGCCGTGCTGGTCACGGTGGTCCTCCCTCAAGGTCCGGCAGGCGGCCGGACTTTCTGTTCTCGCCCCTGGTTGGGCCCGGGGGCGAGTCTGTCAGTGCGCGATGACGGCTGTGCTGCGGACTTCTCGCATTGCCGCGCCTCGCGTGTGCGTTCGAGCGGGGTGAGCTCGCGTGGTCGGCGCTCGCGCATGTGATGCGCATCGCGTGGCGGGTGTGATTATCGCACTTCCCGCAGGTCCGGTGTGAAGGCCTCCCGGCATTCACGGTGGCAAACCCGCCGTGCCGTCATCTAAGATACAAGTTGTGTCTAAGTCAGTTGAGGCCCTGTCGGCCGCCGGACGGGTCTACCACGAGGTCAAGGAATCGATCCTGTCCAACCGGATCTCCGGTGGTGAGCTGATCAGCGAGGGCGAGATCGCGGGGCAGTATCACGTCAGCCGCACCCCGGTCCGTGAGGCGTTCCTGCGCCTCGAATCCGAGGGCTGGATGAAGCTCTACCCCAAGCGGGGCGCCCTGGTACTGCCCATCGCCGACGACGAGGCCGCCGAGGTGGTCGAGGCCCGCATCCTGCTCGAAGGTCACGCGGTGCGGTCCATCGCCGGTGACCGGGCGGCCGTCGACGCCCTGGTCACCGCGCTGCGCGCCAACCTCGACGACCAGCGCGGCATCGACCCCGCCGACGTCGCGGCCTTCGCCAAGGTCGACGCCGAGTTCCATCAGCTCATCGCCGCCGCCGGCCGCAACCGGCTGCTGTCGGGCTTCTACACGAGCCTCGGGGAGCGGCACCGTCGGATGACCACCGCCAGCGTCCACCGCCGCGCGGGCACCCACCAGCGCATCCTCGACGACCACCACGAACTGATCGCCGCGATCGCCGACGCCGACGCCGCCGAGTTCGTCGCCGCGCTCGACCGGCACCTGCTCGCGGTCCACGGCGTCGGCACAGGCATCGGCACCCGGCCATCAGAAGGAGAACAGCGGTGAGTGCGTCCACGGAGGCCCGGACGATCCCGGGCGGCACGGCGTCGGCGACGGGCCGCTGGATCCCGGTGTCGCTGGCCGTGTTCGCGTCGGCGTGGGGCGGCAACGAGTTCACCCCGCTGCTGGTCATGTACCGCGAGAACGGCGCGCTGTCCGACGTCGCCGTCGACGGTCTGCTGTTCACCTATGTGCTCGGCATCGTCCCGGCGCTGCTGATCGGCGGCCCGCTGTCGGACCGGCTCGGCCGCCGTCCGCTGATGTTCCCGGCGCCGATCTTCGCCGCGCTCGGCTCGCTGCTGCTGGCGCTTGGTTCCGAATCGCTGCTGCTGATGTCGCTGGGCCGGGTGTTCAGCGGTGTCGCGCTCGGCCTGTCGATGGCGGTCGGCGGCAGTTGGATCGCCGAGATCAGCCGGCGTGCGGGCGCCGCCAACCGGGCCGCCACCCGCGCCGCGATGAGCCTGACCGCCGGATTCGGTCTCGGTGCGGGTCTGGCCGCGGTGCTCGCGCAGTGGGCGCCCTGGCCGCACGTGCTGGCGTACGCGGTCAACATCGCGCTGTCGCTGATCGCGCTGGTGCTGCTGCCGCGCGCACCCGAGACCCGCGAACGCACCGCCGGTGCGGGCAGCCTCGTCGACGACCTCAAGATCGCCGGCCTGGCCCATCCCCGGTTCCTGTTCATCGTGCTGCCCGTCGCGCCGTGGGTGTTCGGCGCCTGCGCCACCGCGTACGCGATCATCCCGTCGCTGATGACCGACAAGACCTCCAGCGCCCCGATCGCGTTCGCCGGTCTGTGCTGCCTGCTCGGGCTGGGCGTCGGCTTCGGTATCCAGATCATCGGGCGCCGCATCGACCGGCCCGGCACCGTCCGGGGTGCGGGAATCGCGCTGATCCTGGTGGCCGCCGGGATGGGGCTGTCGGTGCTCACCGCGCAGACGCTGACGATCTGGGTCTCGCTGGTCGCCGCGGCCGTGCTGGGCTGCGGCTACGGCATGGCCGTTCTGTCCGGGTTGCTGGAGGTGCAGCGGCTGGCGAGCGCCGACAACCTGGCCGGTCTGACCGCGGTGTTCTACTCGGCCACCTATCTCGGCTTCGCGATGCCGATGCTGCTGGCGTTCATCTCCGAGACGTGGCCGGCGGTGACCTATCCGATGATGTTCGGTGTCGGGGTGGCGGCCGCGCTGACCTGCCTCGTCGTCGTGATCGCGGCCCATCGCCTCCACCCGGCCGGGCCGCGGGTCACCGATATCGCCACGCCCGCGGAGTAGCCTGCGGTAGCCGGAGAGGCTACCGAGGAGGCGCGGATGTTGTTGGCGGCGTGGGTCACTGTGGTCACAGCTGTGGCGCTGGTGGTGCCGGGGGCCCTCACCGGCAGGGTTCTGTACCTGCCGTGGCCGGTGGCCATCGCCGCGGGACCACCGATCACCCTCGCCGTCGTCGGGCTCTGGTCGGTCCTGTACGGGTTCGTCGACATCCCGTGGAATCTGCCCACCGCACTCGTGGCGCTGGCGCTCACCCCGGCCGTGTGCCTGCTGGGCACGCGGTTGATCGCCCGTCGTACGCGGCCGCCCGCACCATCGGACGACCCTGAGACCGGCCCCGACCGGTCCGGTCTGCTCGCGCTCGCCGCGGGTATCGGCCTGGCCGCGGTGACCGTGGTCATCACCTGCGTCCGGCCGATCGTCAACGCCCGCTTCGCCGGACTCGGCAACATCACCCAGGTGTGGGACGCGTTGTGGCATGCGAGTTCACTGCGCTTCATCCACGAGACGGGGGTGGCGTCGTCGTTGCGTATGGGTGAGCTGATGAACGTCGACAGCCACGGCTTCAACTACTACCCCGACACCTGGCACGCGCTCGGCGCGATCCTGATGCCGGTCACCGGCGCCGATCCCGTCGAGCTATACAACACGTATTCACCGGCCGCTCTCGCGATCACGGTGCCGTTCGGGGTGGCCTCGCTGGCCTACTGGTGTGCCCGGCACCGCCTCGCCCCGACGCCGTCGGCACAGGTCGCCGGCATCGCCGCGGCGGTGTCCTCGCTGTTCCCGTCGTTGCCGTATGTCGAGGTCGCCACCACCTCGGTGCCCAACGCGGTGGGTGTGTCGATGGCCCCGATCGCGGCGGTCCTGGCGATATCCGCGGCCGGCAACAGGCGCAACTTCCCGAACGCGGCATCGTCGGCGATCAGCGCCACCCGCGACCGGCGGCGCATCGCCGCTGCCGCCCTGGCCGTCTCCGGGGTCACCGCGACCCACCCGTCGGGGCTGGTGCTGTTCGCCGTGATCGTCGGGCTGTGGTGGCTCCTCGAAGCCGGCAGCAGGCTCCGGGCACTCGGCGCGCTCGCGGTCACCGGCGTCGGCGCGCTCGTGCTGATCGCCCCCGTCATCTACGGCACCACCAAGATCGCCGAGAACAACGAACTGTCCGGATTCGACTCCCGCGTCGACGATGCGACTGTGTGGAAGGCGCTGGGGGAGGCGCTGTTCAACGGCACCGCACCGCTCGGGCACCGGTATCCGCTGTGGTACCTGGTGATCCCCGCACTGCTCGGGCTGGTGCTGCTCGCATGGTGGCGATGCTGGGCACCGCTGGCCGCGTGGGTGCTGTTCGTGCTGGTCACCGCCAACTCGGTGGTCGCGCTCGGCCCGCTCGACGGTGTGCTCAGCGCCTTCGGTGGCTACTTCTACAACTCCGGGCACCGGCTCACGTTCGTCGCAGCGATGTTCTCGGCCGTCGCGGCCGGCGTCTGCGTGGGGGCGGCGGCGCTGTGGGTGGCGGGGTGGTGGCGGCGCCGGGGGACGGTGTCGGTGCGGCTGCGCCTGGCCGTACCCGCGGCGATGGCGCTCGTCCTGGCCGTGGTCGCCGGGGCCGCGGTGGGTGGCTATCACGACAACTCGCGCACCGCCGCCCGCCAGCGCACCGCCAAACGTATCGGCCCCGACGACCTCGCCGCCTACCACTGGCTGGCCCGGCAGCCGGGCGCCCGTGGGTCGCTGATCCTGAACAACCTCGATCAGGGCACCGGCTGGATCTACCCGGTCACCGGGCTCACACCGCTGTTCCCGTTCTACCGGGCCAACGAGTGGTCACCCCGGCAGCGTCAGGTGTACTGGGGCACCCCGAACATCGGCCGCGACCCGCACGTCGACCAACTCGTCCGCGACATGCACATCCGCTACGTCATCGACAGCCCGCCGAGCTACTGGAATTTCCAGAACGGCGTCCCCCGGCCGGGCCGTAAGGGCGACCCGTTCCTGGCGTTGCGCCGCCAGACCCCACCCGGCCTGACCGAGGTCTTCCGCCGGGGCGACGCCACCGTCTACAAGGTCGACGCCGACGTCCTCCGGGGACGTGTCTGAAGGCTCGCCTCTCCCTTCGCCGGTTGAGGTGGGGGCTCGGAAAGGGTGGCGTCAGGCGTCGGGGTAGCCGTCGGGGTTGGCCGACTGCCAGCGCCAGGTGTCGGCGCACATGTCGTCGATGGTTTTGGTTGCCGCCCAGCCCAACTCCCCGTTGGCCTGGGTCGGGTCGGCGTAGGAGGCGGCGATGTCACCGGCCCGGCGCGGGGCGATCTTGTACGGAATCGGCCGCCCACTGGCCTTTTCGAACGCCGCGATCACCTCCAGCACTGAAACACCTTGTCCGGTACCGAGATTCCACACCGAGAACGGGTTATCACCCGCAGAGATGCGGTCGAGGGCGGCGATGTGCCCGGCCGCGAGGTCGTCGACGTGGATGTAGTCGCGCACCCCGGTGCCGTCGGGGGTGTCGTAGTCGTCGCCGAACACCGACAACTTGTCGCGGCGGCCCACCGCCACCTGCGCGACGAATGGCATCAGGTTGTTGGGGATGCCGCTGGGATCCTCGCCGATGGTGCCGCTCGGGTGGGCACCCACCGGGTTGAAGTAGCGCAGAGCGGCGATACGCCAGCTGTCGTCGGAGGCGGCCACATCGCGCAGCACCTGCTCGATCATCACCTTGGTCCAGCCGTACGGATTGGTCGCCGACGTGGGCAGTTCCTCGGTCATCGGCAGCACGGGGTCGGCCCCGTACACCGTTGCCGACGACGAGAACACCAGCCGCCGCACCCCGTGCGCGCCCATCGCCCGCAGCAGCGCGAACGTCGAGTCGAGGTTGTTCTGGTAGTAGTCGAGCGGTTTGGCCACCGACTCACCGACAGCCTTGAACCCGGCGAAGTGGATCACCGCGTCGATCGGTTCGGCGGCGAAGAACTGTTCGGTCTTGTCCAGGTCGGTGAGGTTGAAGCCGTGCACCGGGATCGTCGTGCCGGTCAGCGCCTCCAACCGGCCGACAACAGTCGGCTTGGAGTTGCTGAAATCGTCGACCACCACCACGTCGTGTCCGGCCTCGACGAGCTGGACGACGGTGTGGGAGCCGATGTAGCCGGCTCCGCCACTCACTAGTACTCGCATGGTCCCCACACTAGGGCGCATGTCTGAAAACGGGCAGGGCATAGACTGTGATTTCGGTTGTGACGGTCGGTGGGAGGGACATTGATGAGGCGTTCGGATGTCGAGTTCGCCTCCGGCGGTGTCCCGTGCCGCGCCTGGCTGTACGAGCCGGACACCGGAAACCGCCCGCCGATCATCGTGATGGCCCACGGCCTCGGCGGGGTCCGCGAGATGCGTCTTGACGCCTTCGCCGAACGGTTCGCCGACGCCGGATACGCCTGCCTCGTCTTCGACTACCGCCATTTCGGCAGCAGCGCCGGACTGCCGCGCGGCCTGCTGTCGGTGCGCCGCCAGCGTGAGGACTGGTCGTCGGCGATCGCCTTCGCCCGGTCGCTGCCGCAGGTCGACGGCTCCCGGGTGGTGCTGTGGGGCACCTCCTTCGGCGGCGGTCACGTGCTGGCTGTCGGTGCCCGCGAGCGGGTGGCGGCGGTGATCGCGCAGTGCCCGTTCACCAGCGGCGTGGCGTCGGCGCTGGCGATGGAGCCGCTGGTCGCGGCGAAGGTGACCGCGTTGGCACTCGCCGACCTGGCCGCGGCCGTCGTGCGCCGTGGCCCGGTGCGGGTGCCGCTGGCCGCGCACCCCGGATCAACCGCGCTGATGACCGCCCCCGACGTGATGGACGGCTACCTGGCGCTGGTGCCCGACGGCCTCGACTTCACCGACGCCGTCGCCGCCCGCATCGGCCTGGTCATCCCGCTGCTGTCCCCGGCCCGCGCCATGCGCAAGGCCCACGCGCCGACGCTGGTCTGCGCCTGCGACCGCGACACGGTGGCCCCGGCCGGACCGACGATCAAGGCCGCCGAGGCCGCCCCGAAGGTCACGCTCAAACGCTACGACGAGGGCCACTTCGACATCTACGTCGGCGACGCCTTCGAGGCCGTGATCGCCGACCAGGTCGACTTCCTCGACCAGATCGTTCCCCTCGACTGATTCCGCGGTCGCGACCGGGAGGCCGAAGCGGCCCGGCTGGTGAACCTGCTTGATCCCTGAGGCCGATGCGACGAAGGAGGGAGGGGCACGAAGGGTCCGCCGAGATCAGCGCATGACGTCACCGTCACAGGACCTGTTCGGTGGCCGCGTACCTGGCCTCCGCCGCCACCTTGCTCGCCTCCCACCAGCCGGGGTTGGCGCGGTACCAGTCGATGGTGGCGGCCAGCCCGGACCGGAAGTCGACGTACTGCGGCGACCAGCCGAGTTCGGTGCGCAGCCGGGTGGAGTCGATCGCGTAGCGCCGGTCGTGGCCGGGCCGCTCGGTGACGAAATCGAACGCGTTTGCCGGCTGTCCGAGCAGGTCCAGCACCGTTTCGACGACGGTCCGGTTGTCCACCTCGCCGTCGGCGCCGATCAGGTAGGTCTCGCCGATCTGCCCGCGGTCGATGATCGTCCACACGGCGTCGTTGTGGTCGTCGACGTGGATCCAGTCGCGCACGTTGCGGCCGTCCCCGTACAGCCGGGGCCGCACCCCCGACAGCACGTTGGTGATCTGTCGCGGGATGAACTTCTCGACGTGTTGGTACGGCCCGTAGTTGTTGGAGCAGTTGGAGATGGTGGCCGCGACCCCGAACGACCGCACCCATGCCCGCACCAGCATGTCGCTGCCGGCCTTGGTGGCCGAGTACGGGCTCGACGGGTTGTAGGGGGTGGTCTCGGTGAACCGGGCCGGGTCGTCGAGTTCGAGATCGCCGTACACCTCGTCGGTGGAGATGTGGTGAAAGCGCACCCCGTGCCTGCGCACCGCTTCGAGCAGCGTGTACGTGCCGATCAGGTTGCTGTGCACGAACGGCGCCGGGTCGCTGAGGGAGTTGTCGTTGTGGGTGTCGGCGGCGAAATGCACCACCAGGTCGGTCTTGCCCACCAGCTCGTCCACCACACCGGCGTCGGCGACGTCGGCCTTGACCAGTTCGACCCGGTCGCCGACGGAGTCGAGGGCGGCCGGATTGGCGGCATAGGTGAACTTGTCGATCACGGTGATCTCGGCGTCGGGGCGGGTCGCGAGCGTGCGCAGCACGAAGTTGCCGCCGATGAAACCAGCCCCGCCCGTCACCAAAACCCGCATCCTGACCCTCTCGTTCGTCCGTCCGAGCACCCAGGCTACCGATGACGCGGCGCCGCATGCCCTACGCTGGCCCTCGTGCGCGGAATCATTCTGGCAGGCGGAACAGGATCGAGGCTGCACCCGATCACGCAGGGGGTGAGCAAGCAACTCATCCCCGTCTACGACAAGCCGATGATCTACTACCCGCTGTCGACACTGATGCTGGCCGGGATCCGCGACATCCTGATCATCACCACCCCGCACGACGCCCCGGCCTTCCGGCACCTGCTCGGCACCGGCGAACAGTTCGGCATCTCCCTGTCGTACGTGGCGCAGCCCTCGCCCGACGGTCTGGCGCAGGCGTTCCTCCTGGGTGCCGACCACATCGGCGACGACTCGGTGGCACTGATCCTGGGCGACAACATCTTCTACGGGCCGGGCCTGGGCAGCCGGTTGCGGGGTTTCGAGAACATCGACGGCGGTGCGATCTTCGCGTACCGGGTGGCCGATCCGGGCGCCTACGGGGTGGTCGATTTCGACGAGCACGGGGTGGCGCGCTCGCTGGAGGAGAAACCGGCACAACCCAAGTCGGACTACGCGGTGCCGGGCCTGTACTTCTACGACAACGAGGTGGTCGAGATCGCGCGTGGCCTGAAACCCAGTGCGCGAGGCGAATACGAGATCACCGACGTCAACTCGCACTATCTGGAACGGGGCAAACTGGCCGTCAAGGTGCTGCCCCGTGGCACCGCCTGGCTCGACACCGGAACCTTCGACTCGATGCTCGACGCCGGCAACTTCGTGCGCACCGTCGAACAGCGACAGGGACTGAAAATCGCTGTGCCCGAGGAGATCGCCTGGCGCAGCGGCTTCATCGACGACGACGAGCTGCGCGCCCGGGCACGGCCGCTGCGCAAGTCCGGTTACGGTGACTATCTGCTCGAGATCCTCGAGCGCGGAAAGGGATTCTGATGCGGGTACGGCCGCTGGCCATCGCCGGGGCGTGGGAGATCACCCCTGTGCTGCACGGTGATTCGCGGGGACTGTTCACCGAGGCGTTCAAGGCCGACCTGTTGTCGGAGATGATCGGGCACCGCTTCGACCTCGCCCAGGTCAACCTGTCGGTGTCGGCGGCCGGGGTGCTGCGCGGCATCCACTTCGCCGACGTCCCGCCCGGCCAGGCCAAGTACGTCACCTGTCCGTCGGGGGCGATCCTCGACGTCATCGTCGACATCCGGGTCGGCTCACCGACTTTCGGTCAGTACGACACGGTGCTGCTCGATGACGTCGATCGCCGGGCGGTGTACCTGTCGGAGGGTCTCGGGCATGGATTCTGTGCGCTGGCAGACGGTTCCACCGTCACCTACCTGTGTTCTACCGGGTATGACCCGTCGGCCGAACACGGCATCAACCCCCTCGATCCGGCCCTGGGTATCGACTGGCCCACCACCGCCCGTGACGGCACCCCGCTGACGTACTCTCTGTCCGACAAGGACACGGCCGCACCGTCATTGGCCGATGCCGCCGCCTCCGGCCTGCTGCCGGACCACGACGACGTCGCCGCGTATCTCCGGTCACTCGCCGGCACTCCCTGATCCACCGCCCCTCGCTGGTTGAGGTGTGAGGTCGCCCAGCGACCGAGCCTCGAAGCCTCGTGAGGTGACAGTGTCCGGTGACCGGGTTTCGAGGCTCGTCGCTTGCGCTCCTCACACCTCAACCAGCGAGGGGTTGGGTGTGTGGGTCACGCGGCCGGGTGATCGTTCCGTTCGTCGGCCTCGGCGTTCTGCAGCGCGACCGCCCGGGCGAGCCGCGCGAACCGGATCTCCAGCTCCCGGAATCGCAGGTAGCTGGCGACGGTGGTGAACGCGAACACGATGACCAGGCAGTACAGCATGAGGTCGGTGCCGCGGCCCACGTCGACCCAGCCGGCGATGACGGTCAGGTCGTCGGGGCGGATCATCGCGTACACCCCGAACGCCACGAACGCCACGAACAGCAGTTTGAACCCCGCCGACGCCCGCGCGTTGCCGCGGTTGGTGACGAAGAACCAGACGAGGCCCGCCGCGGCGGCGATCAGCACGATCTGGATGACGAGCATCGGGTTACCTCCTCAGCCGTGCGTGCAGCAGGCCGTCGGCCAGGATGTTGACGCCGTTGAACAGCGATTGTCCTTTGGCGCGTGAGTATTCGGTGTACAGGATGGTGACGGGTTGTTCGGCGACCCGCCACTTGTGCCGGTCGATCAGCCCGACGAACTCGGAGGCGTGACTCATCCCGTTCATCAGCAGGTCGAGCTTGTCGGCGACGGTCCGGTTGAAGGCACGTAACCCGTTGTGCGCGTCGGTCAGTCCCAGCCTGCGGTTCCGGAGGCTGAGAAATACGATGCTGCGCAACACGATCCGGCGTAGCAACGGAACCGACCGGCTCTGCTCGCCGCCGAACCGGGTACCGATGACGATGTCGACGGGTTCGGTGCGCAGCCTGCCGATCATCGCCTCGACGTCGGGCACCTGATGCTGGCCGTCGGCGTCGAAGGTGACGAAGTAGCGTGCGCCGGGTTGCTCCCGCGCGTACTCGACACCGGTCTGGATGGCCGCCCCCTGTCCGAGGTTGATGGGGTGGCGCACGATCCGCACCCCGGGCGCCACCTGCTGCGCCGCCTTGATCTGAGCGACCGAGCCGTCGCTGCTGCCGTCGTCGACGCACACGATGTGGCCGAAGGTGTGTGAGGCGTTGACGACGACGTCACGGATCACGGGCGCCTCGTTGTACACGGGCACGATCAGCCATACCTCCGGGTTGGGAATCCCGGGGACACGGGGGCTGCCGGGGACTCCGCCGGGCTTGCCGCAATTGCCGTCCTCTGTCGCGGGCCTCGGGGTCTGTGAGGCGCCGTCGACCATGTCCTCGACCTTAGCCCCTACCGCGCGGTACCCGGCGGCACCACGCCCGTACTCGCGCGCCCGGAGCCGCGCCACGGTCACCGACCCACTAGTGTTGGTCGGGTGCTGGTCGACGTCATGATGCCGTTCTACGGCGACTTCACGCAGTTCCGGCAGGCCGTGCTCAGCGTTCTGTACCAGACGCACCGCAACTTCCGGATCACCATCGTCGACGACTGCCACCCCGACGACGCACCGCGCCGCTGGGCCGAGTCCCTCGCGGACGAGCGGGTCGTCTACCTGCGCAATGAGACCAACCTGGGTGTCAACGCCAACTTCCGGCGCTGCGTCGAACTCGTCACCGCCGACTACTTCGTCGTGATGGGTTGCGACGACGCGATGGGACCCGGCTACCTGGCCCGGGTGGTGGAACTGGCCGCCACCTATCCACGGGCGGCGGTGATCGCGCCGGGCGTGCAGATCATCGACGACACCGGTGCGGTGGTGCGACCACTCGGCGACCGCATCAAGCGCCGGCTGGCCCCGCGCGAGGCGGTGGTGCTGTCGGGGCAGGACCTGGCGGTGAGCCTGCTGCACGGCAACTGGACGTACTTCCCGTCGCTGCTGTGGCGCACGGAGTCGGTCCGCGAGGTGGGCGAGTCGGGCTTCCGCGAGGGACTCGACGTGGTGCTCGATCTCGCGTTACTGCTCGACCTGACGGTCGCAGGGGGAGCGCTCGTCTACGACCCGCGGGTGGTGTTCTCCTACCGGCGGCACGCGGCGTCGGTGAGTTCGGTGCTGGCCGTCGACGGTGACCGGTTCACCGAGGAATCGGACTTCTTCGCCGCCGAGGCGCGACGCTATGCGGCGCTCGGCTGGCCGCGGGCCGAGCGGGCCGCGAAACTGCACCTCACCTCACGTCTGCATCACGCTCTGGCCCGGCTGCGGGCGGTGCGCCACCGCTGACCCCGCGCAGCTGCAGCAGCCCGGCCACATGCACGGCCACCCCGATGAGGGGGCCGACGACCAGCGCGAGCGTCACCCGGGTGACCTGCCCGGCCGGGATGGTCAGCAACAGGATCGACGCCGCGGTGGCCGCCCACCAGCCACCCGCGTACCAGCGGTGCAGGTGCGCCGACAGCGCGGCGGCCCCCGTCACCGTGAGCACCGCGAGCGATCCGGCGCCGAGGGTGAAGCCGGCCAGGGCGGTCCCGCTCAGCTCGAAGCCGGCGCCGAACACCGAGGTCAGCAGCCACGGCCCGATCACCCACGCCAGGCCCGCCCCGGCCACGGCGACACCCGTGAGCGCCGCCACCGGAACGGCCAGCGCCCGCCCCAGCTGTCCGTGCGCGGCGACGAACCGGGTGATCAGCACCCCCTGAAAGCTGTTCAGCGGCACCAGCAGCGGCGCCCGGGTCAAGGTGACGGCGAGGATGATCGCGCCCCGCACGTCCGCGGCGTCGCCGTCGTGCCGGGTCAGGTTGATGAGCACCGGAAAACCCATCACCAGTACGGCCGCAGCCGCAGCGGCGGCCATCGCGGTGAGCGTGTTGACGGTCAGCGTCCGGTTCGCCACATCACCGGCGAGTCCCAGCGCCTCCCGGGCCGCCACTGAACAGCAGCAGACGAGGATCCACGACAACGTACCCAGCACGGTGATCACCAGGAACGCGGGCAGCCCCCACCGCGTGAGGGTCGCGACCACCGCCGCGCCGAGCCGGATCAGCGCGTCGACGCACAGCAGCGCCGCGAACACCGGCCAGCGTCCCGACCCGGACAGCACCCCCGCCAGATGCGCGTAGATCGCGAAACCGGCGACCCCGGCCACCAGCAGCCCCACCGACAGCCAGGTGTGCTCGGGGAACAGATGCGGCGCCCACAGCGGTGAGGTGACGGCCACCGCGGCGGCCAGCCCGAGTCCGACGAGCGCGTTCACCCGCAGCGGCCTGCCCGCGCCGGCGCCGTGCTCGGCGCCCGCCGACACCGCCCGCGCCGTCTCCTGCAACTGCCCGTTCTGGGTGCCGGTGACCATGCCGTACGCGGCCCAGAACACCGCGAACACGCCGTACCCGGTGGCCCCGAGATCGCGCGCCGCCAGCAGCAGCACCAGATAACCCGACGCGGCGGCGACGATCGTCGCAATAGTCACCTTGGTCATCGCAGGGCCTCCTCGCCGGTTGAGGTGTGAGGAGCGCTAGCGACGAGCCTCGAAACCCCGCGAGCCGACAATGTCATCTCACCGGGTTTCGAGGCTCGGTCGCAGGGCGACCTCGCACCTCAACCGACGAGTGGGGCACCTCAACCGACGAGTGTGGCACCTCAACCGACGAGGGGGAGGCTTCACTTGCCCGGACCCGGGTATGGCGGCAGGGCGGGGGTGAACAGCCACTGCTGCCACAATTCGCCGAGCGGTTCGGTCGAATAGTTGGCGGCCAGCGAGATGAAGTCCTCGGTGGTGGCGGTGCCGTACCGGTACTTCTCGGTCCAGCGGCGGATGAGGGCGAAGAAGTTGCCATCACCGATTCGCAGCCGCAGCGCGTGCAGGGTGATCGCGCCGCGCTTGTACACCCAGTCGTCGAACATCTTCGCCGGGGTGGGGTCGGCCAGCGGCACCCGCACCGCCGTCGACCGCAGTTTCTGGTAGTACTTGCGGGCGCATTCGTCGGCCGACGGCCCGCCCGAACGCTGGCTCCACAGCCATTCGGCGTAGCAGGCAAAACCCTCGTGCAGCCAGATGTCGCGCCAGCGTTCCAGGGTCACCGAGTTGCCGAACCACTGATGCGCCAGCTCGTGCGCCACCAGCCGCTCCGAATGCCGGCTGCCGTCGCAATGATTGGCGCCAAACGTCGAAAAGCTCTGTGCCTCAATGGGAATGTCCAGCTCATCGTCGGTGACGACGACGGTGTACCCGGGGAACGGGTACGGCCCGAACATCTCGGTGAACGCGTCGATCATCTCGAGCTGCCTGCCGAAGTCGACGTCGAAGTCACGGCTCAGTCGCGGTGGGAAGATCGCGTGCACCGGAAACGGCTTCTGCCGCAGGCTGACCCGCTTGTACTGGCCGATCTGCACCGACGCCAGATAGGTCGACATCGGTTCGACCTGCTGATACACCCAGGTGGTGCGTGAGCCGCGCACCCGCTTGTCCACGAGCGTCCCGTTGGCGAGCGCGTAGTACGGGCTGTCGGTGGTGATCGAGATCCGGTACGGCGCCTTACAGCTGGGGTGGTCGTCGCACGGGAACCACGACGCCGCGCCGTTGGGCTGGTTGGCGCACAGCGACCCGTCGGTCAGTTCCTCCCAGCCGACCTCGCCCCACGCGCCGCTGATCGGCCGTGGCGACCCGGTGTAGCGCACCGCGACGGTCAGCGCGCCGCCCGGTGGGATCGCGGCGTCGGGGGTGACGGCGAGTTTGCTGTCGCGGTGGGTGTAGCGGGCGCGTTTGCCGTTGACGCTGACCCGGCTCACCCGCATCGCGGCGGCCAGGTCGAGGGTGAAGCGCCGCAGTTCCCGGTACGAGGTGGCGGTCAGCGTGGCGGTGCCGTCGAGCCGGTTGCTGGCGACCTTGTACTCGAGTTCGAGGTCGTAGCGCAGCACCCGGAAGCCCAGGTTGCCGTTGTTCGGCAGATACGGGTCGAGTGCGTCCGACGGTGCGCCGAGTAGGGGCGTTCCTGGCGTTCGGCGGCCCGACTTACCCGGCACGCATCGCTCCTTCACTGCTCGATCTCGTCCACTGCGAGTGTTTCATGGTCGCCGCGACATCTCCCGTCGCTTCGCTCGCCGCGACATTTCCCGTCGCTTCGCTCGCCGTGACATTTCCCGTCGCTGCGCTCGCCGCGACATTTCCCGTCGCTTCGCTCGCCGTGACATCTCCCGTCGCTTCGCTCGCCCCGGCACCACGCGCTCACTCACGTTACCCTCAGCGCGGGATTGTCACCCGGCAGGTGTTTATGCGCCGGGGTGGTCGGGGGGTCGGGGTGTTCGTCGCCGTCGGCATGACAGCAGCACGTGTGCCGGGTGGTGCGCGTGTTGCGGGTGCGTGTCCGGATGTACGCATATTCTCGACACCAGCATTGGTGGAGTGGAGGGGACGATGGTCAAGGGTATCAACGGGTACGCGCATCTCGTCGCACGTCTGATCCTGGGCGTCATTTTCGTGATGCACGGCTGGCAGAAGGTATTCGACGTGGGAGTCGAGCAGGTGGCCCGGGATTTCGACGCCGCGGGGGTGCCGTGGCCCGACCTCGTGGGGCAGTACTCGGCGTGGGTCGAGTTGATCGGTGGCGTCGCGGTGGCCATCGGGCTGGCCCTGCCGGTGGCGTGTGTCCTGCTGATCGTCGACCTGGGCATCGAAATCTACTTCATCCGCTTCGACGCCGGGTTCTGGGACTACGCGGGCGGCTACGAGTTCCAGCTCGCGCTCATCGCCGCACTGGCCGCGGTCTGCTTCGCGCAGGCCGGCACGCTGGCCGTCGACCACTTCGTCTACAGCAAGATCAAGAGCTGACAAGCACCCGTCAGCGCAGCGCGCCGGCAGCCGCCCGGATGTCGTCGGAGGTGATCGTGGTCAGCTCATCGGTGTCGGGGGTGTCGCCGCCGATCTCGGCGAACAGCCGCAGATCGCGCTGCCGGGCCGCGTTCTCGATGAGGTTACGCACGAACCGGGCGTTGCCGAACGACGGATCCTTGAGCCTGCCCTGGGCGTCGAGCACCGCCAGCACGTTCTCCAGCACACCGTAGGCGTTGCGGGTGAGCCTGTCGCCCGACGCCGCGGCCATCGAGTCGGCGATCTTGATCAGGTCGGTCGACGAGTACGACGCGAAGTCGATGGTGGTGGTGAACCGTGAGCGCAGGCCCGGGTTGGAGTCGAGGAAGCGCTGCATCGGCTCGGGGTAGCCGGCCGCGATCACCACGAACCGGTCGCGGTCGTCTTCCATCCGCTTGAGGATGGTGTCGATGGCCTCGGTGCCGTACGGGTCGCCGTCGGTGAAACCCTCGGTGTGCAGGGCGTACGCCTCGTCGATGAACAGCACCCCGCCCATCGCCTCGTCGAGCTTGGCCTTGGTCTGGGCGACCGTATGCCCGTGGTACTGGCCGATCAGGCCCGACCGGTCCACCTCGACGACGTGCCCGCCGTCGAGGATGCCGAGAGCCTTGTAGAGGCGGGCGATGATGCGGGCGATGGTGGTCTTGCCGGTGCCGGGCGGGCCGGTGAACACGAAGTGCTCGGTCATCCGGGGCTGCGGCAGGCCGGCGTCGCGGCGGGCGATCTGGGCGCGGGTCTGCGCCAGGATGATCATCACCTGCCGTTTGATGGACTGCTGACCCACCTGGCTGTGGAGGTCGGCGAGCACCGCTTCGAGGGTGTCGCCGGTGTCGGCGGCGGGTGCGCTGTCGGGCGGTGGGACGTCCTCCTCGACGGGTGCGCCGCTCGTCCGGGGCGCGGGGGCATCCGAGACGGCCGCCGCGGCCCGGGTGACGGTGATCCGGGGGGCGGCCTCGCGGCCTGCCATCGCCTCCTTGAGTCCGGGCAGGTCGGGCCGCAGCGCGTACGCGTGGTGGAAGTCGTTCATCGCCGCGTCCTCGGTGCCCTCGGCACGGGTGATCAGCCCCCGCACCAGCAGCGCTTCGGCGTGGATCTGCGGCAGGAACTCCTGCTCGAGCAGCGACGTCAGGTAGCCCTTGGCCGGTGCCATCGCCCCCGCCTCGGCCAGCAGGATCGCGCTCAGCAGTCGGGACGAGGCGTCGAGGTATTTGTCGCGGCCCATCACCCCGCGCAGCGAGGTGATCGCCTCGTCGCGGTCGCCGGTCACGTAGGCGTGGTATCCGCGCAGGTAGGTGCCCTGCTCGGTGTCCGGGGTGATCCGCGTGATGGCCGTGCGGGCGAGATTGTGTTCCTTGTTGTTCAGGTGTGAGGCGGCCACCGCCGACCACAGGTCGTCGTGGCTGCGCAGCCGGTAGGTGACGTACGGGCCGATCGCGAACCGCGAATCGAGGGTGGTGCGTGAACGCCGGCGCTCCTCACCGAAGCGGTGCTCGTACCGCGCCATCGCCTCCAGCGCCTGGTCGGGCCGGTGCGAGAGCGCGTGCAGCCCGAGCCAGGCGTCGGCCATGCCCTCGTCGATGGCGACAGCATGCTCGAACTGCATCGTCGCCGTCGCGGTGCGCCCCGATCGGTACGCGTGCGCACCGGACAACCATGCCGTTCGTGCCCGGCCCTGATCACGCATGTGCGTACCAACCCCTTCCTGGTCTGTGGCGATTGTGGCCAATGTAAGTCACTGATGCAGGACACGAAACTCCACACGCCGTGCGTTCAGCCTCGTCTCAGGTGAGCCCGATCTGCTACAACCGCGGATCTGGATCACATACATCCGGGCTTCGGGAAGCTATTTGATCTGGATTGGCGCTCGTATCAATTACGGGACGTCAGCGACGCGCGACGACGCTCACAATGTGGGACGGTCGGGGCGGTTCTGATCACCCATCGTTTGCGCGAGGGCCGCCAGCGAACGGCCGGCCGCTCGTAGCGGTTCGGGGTCGCGCCTGCCCGACCTCCTCCCCGACGCTCCGCTGACGACGCAGCCTTCCCGCGCTCCAAATTTCGTCCCGCTTATCGGATAGCGCGACATCCGATAAGCGGGACGACGTTCATGACGCGGGACGAGGCTCCGGCTACCCGTTCCAGGGGGCGATGGGGTTGCCCTGCCAGCGGGTGTGGGCGGGGACGACGTCGCCGCGCATCACCAGCGACGCCGGGCCGACGGTGGCGGACTCGCCGAGCCCGGCAGCGGGCAGGGCGACGCAGTGCGGGCCGAGGGTCGAACCGGCTTCCAGGGTGACGTGGTCCATCGCCATGACGCGGTCGTGGAACAGGTGAGTCTGCACGACGCAGCCGCGCTGCACGGTGGCGCCGTCGCCGAGGGTCACCAGGTCGGCCTCGGGCAGCCAGTAGGTTTCGCACCACACGCCCTTGCCGATCTTCGCCCCCAGCATGCGCAGCCACACGTTCAGGATCGGGGTGCCGGTGGCCGCGTTGGCGAACCACGGTGCGGCGACAGTCTCCACAAACGCGTCCGACAACTCGTTGCGCCACACGAACGAACTCCACAGCGGCTGCTCGGAAACCGGGATCTTCCCGACGACCAGCCATTTCGCGGCGGCGGCGATGCAGCAGGCGGCGGCGCCGGCCACCAGCAGCAGCAGTCCGGAGACCACGCCCGCGACGACGATATTGCTGTGGAAGGCGATGTACTGCAGGCCCAGCAGCATGAAGATGCCGAGCCCGAACGACACCATCACCGGGATGAGGCGCAGCGTCTCGATGATCGACCGCGCCACCTTGAGCTTGGTGGGCGGGTCGAAGGTGCGGGAGGTGTCGGCCGAGGCGGAGGTGCGGCGCAGCCGGACGGGCGGGCTGCCGAGCCAGCTCGACCCCGACTTCGCCTTCTCCGGCGTCGCCGACAGGACGGCGACCAGCGAGTTCTTGGGGACTTTGCGGCCCGGCCCGGTGATACCGGAGTTGCCGAGGAAGGAGCGTTTGCCCACCTTGGCGTCGTCGATGTGCAGCCAGCCGCCGCCGAGTTCGTAGGAGGCGACCATGGTGTCGTCGGCGAGGAACGCACCGTCGTCGATGGTGGTGAACTTGGGCAGCACCAGCGCGGTCGAGATCTCGGTGCCCTTGCCCACCTTCACCCCGAGCGCCCGGAACCAGATCGGCGTGAGCAGGCTCGCGTACAGCGGGAACAGGTAGGTGCGGGCCGAGTCGAGGAGACGTTCGGTCAGCCACACCTGCCAGCCGACGCGGGAACGCACCGGGTGATAACCCTTGGTCATCCCGACCGACAGCAGCCGCACCGAGACCAGTGTGATCAGCGCGAACACCCCGAGCGAGACGACGGCCGCGGCCGGGATCAGGATGAGTGAGCGCACCAGCACGTCGCGCAGCCGGTCGGCGTACAGCGCCCACGTCCCGATCACCGCCAGCCCCGCGCCGAGCGAGACCAGCGGCACCGCCGCCAGGAACAGCGACGACACGATGTACAGCGGCACCCACCAACTGCGCCGGGCGGGCCGGTGGTCGGGCCACGGATGTGACGCCTTGCCCTCCTTCTTGGCCGGTGATCCGGCCCAGTGCTGGCGGGCCTTGACCTTGCCGAACACCGCCGACCCGGCTGCCACCTCGGCGTCGCGGCCGATCACCGTGCCCGGCATCAGCGTCGACCGCGCCCCGATCGACGCGCCCGGCTTGATCACGATCTCGCCGATGTGCACGACGTCGCCGTCGATCCACCAGCCGGCCAGGTCGACCTCCGGTTCGATGGACGCGCCGTCGCCGACGGTGAGCAGGCCGGTGACCGGGGGGATGGTGTGCAGGTCGACGCCGTGCCCGACCTGCGCGCCGAGCGCCCGGGCCAGGTGAATCATCCACGGCGCACCGGACAGGTTGGCCGCACCGCTGGCCTCGAGCAGCCGCTCGGCCACCCACAGCCGGATGTGCACGTTGCCGCCACGTGGATAGCTGCCTGGCCCGACGCCGCGCAGCAGGATCCGCGACCCGACGGCCGCGATGACCATCCGGCCGGGCGGGGTGATGAACACCAGGAAGGCGATGATCACGACCCACCAGTTCGCGGTGACCAGCCAGTCGACGTTCCGGTCGGCGGCCTTCACCACCGCGGCCGCCACGTTGTTGACCACGCCCAGCCAGGTGGCCCATTGCAGACCGGTGAGGGTGGTCAGCGGCACCGACAGCAGTAACTGCACCAGTCCCGACGTTCGTGGTGTGGGACGGACGTACCGTTCTTCGATGACCTGCGGCGCGTGCTTGTCGTCAAGGTGCTGGGCGAGGGAGCCCAGGCGCGGATGGTCGTACAGGTCGGCGACGGTCACCTCGGGATGCCGCGAGCGGATCGCCGTGACCAACTGCGCCGCCGACAGCGAGCCGCCGCCCTCGGTGAAGAAGTCGGCGTTCGCGTCGCCCACGGGCATGCCGAGCACGTCGGTCCACAGACCTGCCAGCCACTGTTCGGTCTCGCTCAGGCCGGCGGCGTCGGCGGCGATCCCGGGCAGCGGCCACGGCAACGCGTTGCGGTCGACCTTGCCGGAGGTGCGGGTGGGCAGTTCGTCGACGAGCGCCAGGCGGGGCACCATCGGTGCGGGCAGTCGTTCGGTCAGTAGCCGATGAGCTTGTGCCACATCGAAATCCGGGTCCGTCGACACCAGATAACCGACGAGCAGCGAGTTTCCGGCGGCCGACTTGCGTACCGCCACCGCGGCCCCGCCGACACCCGGAAGCTGTTGCAGCGCATTGTCGATCTCGCCCAGTTCGATGCGCCGCCCGCCCACCTTCACCTGGTCGTCGGCGCGGCCCTGGAACAGCAGGCCTTCCGATTCGAGCTTCACCAGGTCACCGGACCGGTAGGCGCGGTCCCAGCCGAGCGTCGGCATCGGCGCGTACTTCTCGGCATCCTTGGCCGGATCGAGATACCGCGCCAGTCCCACCCCGCCGATGACCAGTTCGCCGACCTCGCCCTCGGACACCGGCTGCCCGTCGGCGTCGACGACGGCCAGATCCCAGCCGTACAGCGGCAGTCCGATGCGTACCGGGCCCGTGCCGTCGAGCATTGCCCCGCACGCGACGACGGTGGCCTCGGTGGGGCCGTAGGTGTTCCACACCTCGCGGCCGTCGACGGCCAGGCGCTCACCCAGTTCGGGAGGGCAGGCCTCACCGCCGAAGATCAGCAGCCGCACCGCCTCCAGCGCCTCCGGCGGCCACAGCGACGCCAGCGTCGGCACCGTGGAGACGACGTTGATCTGCCGCTGCACCAGCCACGGCCCCAGATCCATGCCGCTGCGCACCAGGGCACGCGGTGCGGGCACCAGGCACGCGCCGCTGCGCCAGGCCAGCCACATCTCCTCGCAGGAGGCGTCGAACGCCACCGACAGCCCGGCCAGCACCCGATCGCCGGGTCCGAGCGGATCACCGGTCAGGAACAGCCGCGCCTCGGCGTCGACGAAGGCCGCCGCCTTGCGGTGTGTGACCGCCACGCCCTTCGGGGTGCCGGTGGAGCCGGAGGTGAAAATGATCCACGCGTCGTCGTCGGTGGTGGGGCGGCCGTCGTCGGTCTCGTCCGGTGTCTCGGTCGTCCGGTTGTCGATGCCGTCGGCGGTGATGATCGCGTCGACCCCGGCCTCGCCGAAGACCAGCGTGGCGCGTTCCTCGGGGTCGTCGGCGTCGACGGGCACGTAGGCGGCGCCCGCGTACACGGTGCCGAGGATCGCGATATAGAGGTCCCGGGACCCCGACGGCATCCGGACGCCGACCCGACCCCCGCGCCGCACCCCGGCGGCCTGCAGGCGGGACGCGGTGCGCCGCACCACGGCCAGCAGCTCGCGGTAGCTCAGCGTGATGTCGCCGTCGTCGATGGCCGGGGCGTCAGGGTGATTCGCGGCGGTGGCGTCCAGGATGTCGCACAGCGTGCGGGGCGGGCTCGCCTGTCCGGACAGCAGGCAGTGATCCGGAATCTGGTTCATGCATCGCCACCGATCGTCACCGGGAAAGAATATCGCCCGGTAGGCCCCGGTGTGGCCCGAGACGACGAGTGTTCACCCACCGATTTCCCGGCCGCTTGGGACACCTGCGCCGCGCCTGCGTGTAGGTTCAGCGACGGGGAGCGCGCCCGGTCATGCCGGCCGCACGATTGCGACGGCCCGGTGCGCCGGACGAGAGGACAACGATGTCGATCACCCGTCACGGACATCCGAGTGTGGGCTCCTACTTCGTGTTCCTGTTCCTGCGCCTCACGTTGCGGCCGCTGCTGTCGCTGTGGCCCTTGACCGAGGCCGGCATGTCGATCCTGCCGAAGCTCGACGCCAAGATCACCGACAAGGCGCCGTCGCCCCGCGGGGTGGTCACCGAATGGGTGACCCTCGGCGGGCGCCGCACCGAACTGACGATGCCCGCCGGGCCGAGCCGCGGCGACTGCGACACCGCGATCCTGTACCTGCACGGTGGCGCGTTCGTCGTCGCCGGCATCGGCACGCACCGGGGCATCACCGGCAGGCTGTCGCGGGCCACCGGACTGCCGGTGTTCGCCCTCGAATACCGGCAGCTTCCCGAGGCGGGGGTGGGGACCTCGGTGGCCGACGCCCTCGACGCCTACCGCGAGCTGCTCACCGAACGCGGCTACCGGCGCATCGTCGTCGCCGGTGATTCGGCGGGCGGCTACCTGTGCGGCAAGGTCATCGAGCTGGCCGAGGGCGCCGGGCTGCCCGCCCCCACGGCGTGGATCGGGTATTCACCGTGGCTGGACCTCGACGCCGACGCCAACCCGGATCGGTCGAGCCGGTCGGATTCGTATCTGTCGATAGGCAAGATGCGTACGCTGGTGCCGCTGCTCGACCGGGGTCCGGTGGCGCTGGCCGGCATCCGCAACCTCGTCGACGTCGACCCGCGGCGGTTCCCGCCGACCATCCTGATCACCGCCGAGAACGAGATGCTCGAACCCGATGCGATCGTCCTCGCCGAACGGCTCATGGCAGCAGCCGTCGAGGTGCAGCTGCACAGCTACGCCTGGCAGGTGCATGCCTTCCCGATGCTCATCGAGGACCTGCCCGAGTCCCGCGAGGCGCTGCGGCTGACCGCGGACTTCGCCACCGCGGCCGTCCGGGCCGCCCGGAACACCGACACGCGCGGCGCCGATGCCCGAGACGAACAGGTCGGCTGACCGGCCCGGCGCCGCGCCCGCGAACCCGCCGGGCAGCGTCGACGCGCGCTTCACCCTCGCCGCCGAACGTACGGTCCTCGCCTGGGTGCGCACCGCGCTCGGTTTCATCGCCGGTGGTGTCGCGATCGTCTACGTCGCGCCCAGCGAGAGCTCCGAATGGCTCGACGCGACCATCGGGGTGCTGATGGTGGTGGTGGGTGCGGCGATTGCCGTGACCGGCGGCTACCGGTGGCGGCGCACCATGACGGTGCTGCGTGACGGGGGTGACATGCCGGGGCCGTCGGCGGTGTTGTTGGTGGTCGCTGCGATAGTTGTTGTGTCTGTTTTCGTTGCGACGGCGATCCTGGTCACTCAGACTTGACGCAGAGTTCAAGCCGTAGCCATGGCCAATTGAGGAGGATCCGATGAGCGCATCCACACGTAGCATCGCCGACCTGTTCGCATTCGACGCACTGATCGACGACGAGGAGCGTGCGATCGCCTCGACCGTCGCCGACTTCGGCGCCAAACGCCTGCGTCCGCACGTATCGCAGTGGTTCGAGGACGGCACCCTGCCCGCCCGCGACCTGGCGCGCGAGCTCGGCGAGCTCGGCGTGTTCGGCATGCACCTGCAGGGGTACGGCTGCGCCGGCACGTCCGCGGTCAGCTACGGCCTGGCCTGCCTCGAACTCGAGGCCGTCGACTCCGGTCTGCGCAGCTTCGTGTCGGTGCAGGGGTCGCTGGCGATGTTCGCGATCCGCGCCTTCGGTTCCGACGAGCAGCGCGAGGAATGGCTGCCGCGGATGGCCAAGGGCGAGGCCATCGGCTGCTTCGGTCTCACCGAACCCGATTTCGGGTCCAACCCGGCCGGTATGCGCACGGCTGCCAAGCGTGACGGCGACGACTGGATCCTCAACGGCGCCAAGATGTGGATCACCAACGCGCCCGTCGCCGACGTCGCCGTCGTGTGGGCCAAGACCGATCTCGCCGAAGGTGCGCGCGGGGTGCGCGGGTTCGTCGTCCCCACCGACACCCCCGGATTCAGCGCCCCGGAAATCAAGCACAAGATGTCGCTGCGGGCGTCGATCACCGGCGAGATCGTGCTCGAGGACGTGCGGCTGCCGGCGTCGGCGATGCTGCCCGGCGTCGAGGGGCTGCGTGGCCCGCTGAGCTGCCTGAACGAGGCCAGGTTCGGGATCGTGTTCGGCGCGATCGGCGCCGCCCGCGACTGCCTGCAGACCGCGATCGACTACGCCGGCACCCGCGAGGTGTTCGACAAGCCGCTGGCCGGCTACCAGATCACCCAGACCAAGGTCGCCGACATGGCGCTGGAGGTGGGCAAGGGCTTCCTGCTCGCCATGCATCTGGGCCGGCAGAAGGACGCGGGCAAGATCGCACCCGAGCAGGTCAGCCTGGGTAAACTCAACAACGTGCGCGAGGCCATCGCCATCGCCCGTGAATGCCGAACCCTGTTGGGCGCCAATGGCATCACCCTGGAGTACCCGGTGATCCGGCACGCCAACAACCTCGAGTCGGTGCTCACCTACGAGGGGACGAGTGAAATGCACCAGCTGATGATCGGCAAGGCGCTGACCGGATGGGACGCGTTCCGGTGACCCTCTCTGAGATGCAGCGCACCGCTGCGGGCGTGTCGATGGCGATGACGGTGGTCGGTTCGATCATCCTCATCGGCTGCGTGGGCTACCTGTCGATCGGCTGGTTCGCCGACGGCCGGTGGGGCTGGGGGATCGTCGGTGTCGCGATGATCCTGGTCAACCTCGCGATGGTGTACCTGCAGTTCCGCAAGCGCAGGCTGGCGCCCGCGCCGCCGGCCCGCACACCCGTCCGTGGCCGGGGTGACGACGACGAGGACGACTGACCCGTCCCTGACACCGCGGAGCATGCTGCCCCGTGTGGTGAGCGCCATAGGCGTTCGCTGCACGGGGCGCAGTCGTCTCCGAGGCCACGTGCGGGTCGCATCTTCACACGAGCGTTGTAATGATTGTGAAAAAACACAGTCTCGGGTCCGAAGTCTGTGCATTTTCCTTCTTGATTGTGATCTATCTCCCTGCCAATCTTATGACATCAGTCGTTGTAAAGATCTCAGGGAGAACACAGCTATGAGTTTGAAGGCCTCGGGAGTCGTCCCGGACGGCACCACCGAACAATGGCGCGACCGCAAGCGCTACCTCTGGTTGATGGGGTTGGTGGTGCCGTCCTTGGCGTTCGTCGCGCTCGGCCTGTACCTGCTCACGGGCTGGGAAGTGTTCCTGTGGACCGGGCCGGTGGTGATCTTCGTGATCGTGCCGCTGGCCGACCTGATCATCGGCATCGACACCTCCAACCCGCCCGACGAGATGATCGAGGAGTTGGAGAACGACAAGTACTACCGGTACGTCACTTTCGCGTTCCTGCCGCTGCAGTACGCCGGGTTCATCCTGGCGATGTACCTGGTCGGCACCACCGACTGGCCGGTCATCGACAAGATCGGCCTGGCGATCTCCATCGGCTGCGTCGGTGGTATCGCTATCAACACGGCCCACGAACTGGGCCACAAGCGGGAGAAGGAAGAGCGTTGGCTCGGCAAGATCGCGCTCGCCCAGACCGCGTACGGCCACTTCTTCATCGAGCACAACCGCGGCCACCACACCCGCGTCTCCACCCCCGAGGATCCGGCATCGTCGCGCATCGGCGAGAGCTTCTACCGCTTCTGGCCGCGCACCGTCTCCGGTTCGCTGCGCAGCGCCTGGGGCAGTGAGAAGAAGCGCTTCGAACGCAAGGAAACCCACCCGTTCCACTGGAGCAACGACGTCCTCAACGCCTGGGCGATGACCATTGTGCTGTTCGGTGTGATCATCGCGATCGCCGGCTTCGACGTCATCCCGTACCTGATCCTGCAGGCCGTCGTCGGTTTCTCGCTGCTCGAAGTGGTCAACTACATGGAGCACTACGGCATGCTGCGGCAGAAGACGCGGACCGGCCGCTACGAGCGGGTCCTGCCGTCGCACTCGTGGAACTCCAACAACATCGGCACCAACATCCTGCTGTACCACCTGCAGCGGCACAGCGACCACCACGCCAACCCCACCCGCCGCTACCAGACGCTGCGCGACTACAAGGAATCTCCGACGCTGCCCACCGGCTACGCGGGCATGATCGTCCTGGCCGTGATCCCGCCGCTGTGGCGCAAGGTGATGGACCCGCGCGTCGTCGCCCACTTCGACGGCGATGTCCGGCTGGCCAACGTGCAGCCCGGCAAGCTCGACAAGCTGGTCGCCAAGTTCCCGCCGCCCGGAACCGACCTCGAGCTGGAGAAGGACGACGTGACCCGGCAGGTGTACGCCACCGAGGTGCTGGCCGCCCGCTGCCCCGGCTGCGAGTACACCTACGAGGTCGCCTCCGGTAACGAGGCCGAGGGCTTCGCGGCCGGCACCGCCTGGAAGGACATCCCCGACGACTGGGTCTGCCCCGACTGCGGTGTGCGCGACAAGGTCGACTTCATACCTCTGCCTTCGGCGGCGGGCCTCGGCTGACCCGGAAGTCCCCGTCTTCCTCCCTCGTTCACGCGGGCTCCTTCGTCGCCCGGCTCACTCGGTCGTCCAGACGGGGACGGGTCAACCGAACCCGCCGCCGGCCCGCCGCTAATCGTTGGGAAACGCCTCCAGATAGTCGATGGCAAGCAGCAGATCGCCCGCTCCGGTTTGGAGCGGGCGATCGAGCATTCGCTCGACCTGCTGAACCCGGTAGCGCACCGTATTCTTGTGCACCCCGAGCCGGGCGGCGACGACGTCGGCGGGATCCGGTGAGGTCAGCACGACACGCACGGTGTCCCGTAGCTGCTGTTGGTCCGGGTCGGCGAGCGGGCCCAGGGTGTGGCGGGCGAAGCGGGCGGCCGAGGCGTGGTCGAGGGCAAGCAGGGTCAGGGCCGTCACCTCGTCGTACCGGGTGACGGCGACCTCCCGGGCCGGGGCCAGCGCCACCCGCTGCGCGGTGCGCGCGTCCTGGTGTGCGGCGATGAACCCGGCCAGTCCCGTGGCCGGTCCGCCGACGGTGAGCCGGACCGCCGACGCGTCGATGCCGAGCGTTTGCGGGCTCAGGTCGGCGCCGCGCAGCGTCGGGGCCGCGATCCAGCCCCACAGTTCACGGCCACCGGGCCGCACCAGGGTCAGCGCGGCGCCCCGCAGGACCGCCGACAGCGCGGTCACCGCGGGTTCGAGCCCTTCGATGGCGTCGGCGGTCAGGGCGTGCGCGATGACCGCGACATGCGGCACCCCGCTGACCCGGTAGCCGCTGAGTTCCGCCGACAGTTCGGCTGCCCCGATCTCCGTGCCCGCCAGGACGTCGGCAACCAGTTCGTGCCGCCGGGTGTCGCCGCGCTGCCGGATCCGGTTGAACTCCTCCTGGTACACCGCCACCGACAACTCAATTGACGCGGTGAACCAGCGAGATGCCTTGGTCCAGAACCAGATCAGCAGCGTGGTGTGGTCCAGGTCGTCGGGGGCGTCGGCCACCACGCCCACCGCGAACTCCCACGAGGCTGCCTGCGCGGCCTGGTAGATCATCAGCAGCACCGGCAGATCAAGATGGTGCGCGGCCAGTTGCACAGCGAGTTTGTGTGCGGCGGGCACCAATTCGGTGATACCCCGGTCGTTGGCGGTCACCTCGCCCAGGAACGCCCGCCAATGCTCCTCGATCGCCTTGCCGATCGTGGCCTGCACGTCATCGGGCAGCGGCCCGGTCCGCTCGGCGATCACATCCGCCGTACGCCGCACGAAAAGCGCAATTGTCTTCGGATCATGTTGCGCTGCCGTGAATTCGGTCAGCCACTCGGTCGATCGGGAAGTCATGGTGAGCTCAACGGTACCGCGCCGGCCGGCGTGGGCCGGGTGAACCGCTCGCGGGCGCGGACCACCGGCTCGTACGTCACGCAGCCGGGCGCGTGATCGTTGACCACACCCATCGACTGCATGAACGCGTACATCGTCGTGGGGCCGACGAACTTCCAGCCGCGCTTCTTGAGTGCCCTGGACAGCGCCCCCGATTCCGGTGTCGTGGTAACGGGTTCGGGTGATGCGGCCGGTACGTCCGGCTCGAACTGCCACACAAAGGCGGCCAGCGAGCCGGCTTCGTCGATGAGTTCGAGAGCGCGGGCGGCGTTGTTGATGGTGGCGTTGATCTTGCCGCGGTGCCGGATGATCCCCGCGTTGCCGAGGAGCCGCTCCACCTCACGCTCGCCGAATCCGGCGACGGTCGGAATGTCGAAACCGGCGAACGCCTCCCGGAAGTTGTCGCGTTTGAGCAAGATGGTGCGCCACGACAACCCGGACTGGAACCCTTCGAGACAGATCTTCTCGAACAGCCGGGTGTCGTCGCCGACGGGGAAACCCCACTCGGTGTCGTGGTAGGCGGTCTCGGGTTCGCGGCTCGCCCACGAACAGCGCAACACGCCGTCGTCGGAAGGCAAGGTGGTCACGGCGGCACTCCCTGGCTCGATGGAAAGACACATGATCGAATGCCCGTTCGACGGTAGGGGGTGTGCCGGATTCGCGCAACGACCTTGCCCACAGGCCGGCGGTCGCGTGGTGTGGCGGCCCGGTGTGACGGCCGGTGTGATCCGGGTGACACCGTGAAAAGTCCGCCGGGTACGTTGGTGAGCGAGTGCTCGCTCGGGAGCTCGTTTCGGGCGAAATCTGACAAGACGGCAGGTACTGCCGAGGTCGGGACCGCAGTGAAGGAGAAGCAGGTGGCGCAACAACTCAAACTCGGATTCAAGGCGTCGGCCGAGCAATTCGACCCGCGTGAACTGGTGGAGATCGCGGTCGCGGCCGAGCAGGCGGGCATGGACTCGGTGGCCGTCAGCGACCACTTCCAGCCGTGGCGGCACAACGGCGGCCACGCCCCGTTCTCGCTGGCCTGGATGGCGGCGGTGGGCGAGCGCACCGAGCGCGTGCAGATCGGCACCTCGGTGATGACCCCCACCTTCCGCTACAACCCGGCCGTCATCGCGCAGGCCTTCGCGACGATGGCCTGCCTGTACCCCGGCCGCATCATGCTCGGAGTGGGCAGCGGTGAGGCGCTCAACGAGTACGCCACCGGTTTCCAGGGGGAGTGGCCAGAGTTCAAGGAACGCTTCGCCCGGCTGCGCGAGTCGATCGCGCTGATGCGTGAGCTGTGGACCGGCGAGGAGGTCAACTTCGACGGCGAGTACTACAAGACGCAGGGCGCCTACATGTACGACATTCCCGACAAGCCCGTCCCCGTCTACATCGCCGCCGGCGGACCGGTGGTGGCGCGCTACGCGGGCCGTGCCGGCGACGGCTTCATCTGCACCTCCGGCAAGGGCGCCGAGCTCTACACCGAGAAGCTCATCCCGGCCGTCAAGGAGGGCGCGGAGAAGGTGGGCCGCGATACCGCCGAGATCGACCGGATGATCGAGATCAAGATCTCCTACGACCCCGATCCCGAACTGGCACTGGAGAACACGCGCTTCTGGGCGCCGCTGTCGCTTACCCCCGAACAGAAGCACAGCGTCAACAGCTCCACCGAGATGGAACGCCTCGCCGACGAACTGCCCATCGAGCAGGTCGCCAAGCGCTGGATCGTCGCCTCCGACCCCGACGAGGCCGTCGAGAAGGTCAAGTTCTACACCGACGCCGGACTCAACCACCTGGTGTTCCACGCACCCGGCCACGACCAGCGCCGCTTCCTCGACAACTTCGCCCGTGACCTCGAACCGCGACTGCGCAACCTCACCCCTTCCGCCGGCTGAGTTCGACACCCGGTGGGAACGGACATCGTCGTCTCACCGGGTTTCGAGGCTCCTCGCCTGGCGGCTCGTCACACCTCAACCGGCGAAGGCCCGTCGCCGGTTGAGGTGTGAGGTCGCCCTGCGACCGAGCCTCGAAACCTCGTGGTCGCATCTCAACCGGGGAAGGCCCGTTGCCGGTTGAGGTGTGAGGTCGCCCAGCGACCGAGCCTCGAAACCTCGCACGATGACAATGTCGGCTCACCGGGTTTCGAGGCTTCTCGCCTGGCGGCTCGTCGCACCTCAACCGGCAGTGGGTAACCCGTGGCGGTGGGGAACCGGAGGTGGTGGGGAACCGGTGGGGCTGCCTTGCCGACTCGGATCACGCGATGTGGCCCGGGGCGTTAGGGTTTACCCCATGGGACAGTCGGCGACGCCTGAATCAGCGCCTTCCTGCAAAAGCATCTACGTGGCATCCGCCGAAGGCGACACCGGAAAATCGGCGATCGCGCTCGGCCTGCTCGCACTGCTGATCGCCACCAGCGGCCGGGTCGGGGTGTTCCGGCCCATCTTCCGCGCCGAGGCCAACGGCGATCGCGACCGTATCCTCGAACTGCTGATGGAGTACGCGTCGGCCGACCTCGACTACGACGACTGCCTCGGCGTGACCTACGACGACGTGCACGTCGACCCTGACGCCGCCGTCGCCGAGATCGTGGCCCGGTTCCACGCCGTCGAGGAACGCTGCGACGCGGTGCTGATCCTCGGCTCGGACTACACCGACATCGGCAACCCGTCGGAGCTGTCGTTCAACGCGCGGGTCGCGGCCAACTTATCGGCGCCGGTGGTGCTGGCGTTGCGGGCCGTCGACCAGACCCCGCAGACCCTGCGCGCCCACGCCGACCTGCTGATCGGCGAGATCGCGGCCGCGCACGCCACCACCGCGGTGCTGATCGCCAACCGGTGCGATCCGGCGCAACTCAAGCAGATCACCGCCGCGCTGGCCGGGACCGGGGTGCAGTCGTGGGCGCTGCCCGAGGACCCGATCCTGGTGGCGCCCACCATGGGTGAGCTGAAGGAGGCGCTCGGCGCCGAACTGTACAGCGGCGACCCGGAACTGCTCGACCGGGAGGCGCTGCGGGTGATGGTCGGCGGCATGACCGTCGAGCACATCCTCGAACGCATCACTGACGGCACCGTCGTCATCACCCCGGCCGACCGTTCCGACGTACTGCTGTCACTGGTCAATGCCAATGTGGCGCAGGGATTCCCGAGACTCACCGGAATCATCCTCAACGGTGGCCTGCGGCCGCATCTGATGATCGACAGCCTCGTCAAGGGGCTGCGCGCCACGCTGCCGATCATCGCCTGCGAGCAGGGCACCTACGAAACGGCGCGCACCGCCGCCCACACCCGCGGTCAGGTGAGCAGGTTCTCCGCCCGCAAGATCGAGGCGGCCATCGCGATGATGGAAAAGCACGTCGACGTCGCCGAACTGATGAAACCGCTCGACGTGCCGCTCGCGCAGGTGGTCACGCCGCAGATGTTCGAGTACGAGCTGCTCGCCCGGGCGCGGGCGGACCTGCGCCACATCGTCCTGCCCGAGGGCAACGACGACCGCATCCTGCGCGCCGCGGGAATCCTGGTGCGCCGCAAGGTGGCCCGACTGACGATCCTCGGCGACCCGGTGGTGGTGCGGGGCCGCGCCGACGAGCTCGGCATCGACTTCGACGGTGTCGACGTCATCAATCCGCTCGACTCGGAGCTGGTCGACGAGTTCACCGAGGTCTACTACCAGCTCCGCAAGCACAAGGGGATCGGCGAGGAAGCCGCCCGTGACATCGTGCGCGACGTCTCGTATTTCGGCACAATGATGGTGCATACCGGTAAGGCCGACGGCATGGTGTCCGGGGCCGCGCACACCACGGCGCACACCATCCGGCCGTCGTTCGAGATCATCAAGACCAAGCCCGGTGTGTCGACGGTGTCGAGCGTGTTCTTCATGTGCCTGGCCGATCAGGTGCTGGCCTTCGGCGACTGCGCGGTGGTACCCGATCCCACCGACGAGCAGCTCGCCGACATCGCCATCTCGTCGTCGGAGACGGCGGCGGCGTTCGGGATCGAACCACGCGTGGCGATGCTGTCGTACTCGACGGGACAGTCCGGCTCGGGCGCCGACGTCGACAAGGTGCGGGTGGCCACCGGGCTGGTGCGTGAGCGTCGCCCGGATCTGTTGGTGGAAGGGCCGATTCAGTACGACGCTGCTGTCGAGCCGTCGGTCGCGGCCACCAAGATGCCCGACTCGCCGGTCGCCGGTAAGGCGACGGTGCTGATCTTCCCCGACCTCAACACCGGCAACAACACCTACAAGGCGGTGCAGCGCAGCGCGGGCGCGGTGGCCATCGGGCCGGTGCTGCAGGGCCTCAACAAGCCCATCAACGACCTGTCCCGCGGTGCGCTCGTGTCCGACATCGTGAACACGGTGGCGATCACCGCCATTCAGGCCCAGTCTGCCGGGAAGGGAGCGACATGAGTGTCGGTCACACGGGAATCAGGGGTGCGGTGCTGGTTCTCAACGCGGGTTCGTCGTCGCTGAAATACCAACTGGTACACCCCGATACCGAGGTGGTCAGTGCCGAGGGACTGTGCGAGCGGATCGGTGACCTGGGGTCGTCGATCACCCACGAGCAGAACGGCACAGAGGTCACCGAACAGATCGAGCTGCCCGACCACAAGACCGCCTTCGAACGGGTCGTCGCGCTGTTCGCCGAGGGCGGGATCGACCTGGCCACAGCGGGTTTGCGGGCGGTGGGGCACCGGGTGGTGCACGGTGGGCGCACCTTCTTCATGCCCACGCTGGTCACCGAGCACGTGATGAGCGAGATCGACCGCATCTCCACCCTCGCACCTCTGCACAATCCGGCCAACCTGATCGGGATGCGCGCCGCGGGCGAACTGCTGCCCGACGTTCCCGCCGTGGTCGTGTTCGACACGGCATTCTTCCACGGCCTGCCCGACGCGGCGTCGACCTACGCCATCGACCGCGGTGTGGCCACCCTGCATGCCATCCGGCGCTACGGTTTTCACGGCACCAGCCACGAGTACGTCTCGGCCAAGGCGGCGGAGTTCCTCGGCAGGCCGCCGACCGAGCTGAATCAGATCGTGCTGCACCTCGGTAACGGCGCGTCGGCGTCGGCGATCCGCGGTGGGCAGCCGATCGACACCTCGATGGGTATGACTCCGCTGCAAGGCCTGGTGATGGGTACCCGCAGCGGCGACATCGACCCCGCCGTCGTCATCCATCTGCACCGGGTGGCCAAACTGTCGGCGGAGCAGATCGACACCCTCCTCAACAAGCAGTCGGGTCTCAAAGGTCTCTGTGGCGAAAGCGATTTCCGGTCCGTCACCCAGTTGATCGAGCAGGGCGACGCATCGGCGAAGCTTGCCTACGACGTGTACGTGCACCGCCTGCGCCAGTACATCGGCGCCTACATGCTCGACCTCGGCCGCCTCGATGCGATCGTGTTCACCGCCGGTGTCGGGGAGAACGCCGCCGGTCTGCGCGCCGACGCCCTCGCCGGCCTGGAGAACTTCGGCATTGTCATCGACCCCGACCGGAATGCGGTGCGTTCCAAGGACCCCCGACGCATCTCGGCGGACGGTGGCACGGTGGACGTGCTGGTCGTTCCTACCAACGAGGAACTCGCCATCGCCCGGCAGTCCGCCGCGGTCGTCGCCGAGGCCTGATCCGGCGTCGTCTCACCGGGTTTCGGGTCCTGGCCCAGCGAACTCAGAAGAGGGTTTCGGGGCGGACGTAGTTGGCGAGGTCGACGAGCATGAACCGGTGGTCGCGGTTGGAGCGGGTCTGCCGGGCCAGTGACCGCAGGGAACTCTCGGTGCCGCGCCGCAGACCGAGCTCGGTGAACGGATAGCCGAGGATCTTCACCTTCGAGTCGGTGGGCGGATCATCTTGTACCGCAATCCAGCCCAGCGCGGTGCCGAGGACGATGAGGGTCAGGCGGGCCTTACGTGGCTCGCTGTCGGGGATCTGCTCGAGCCGGGCCGCGGCCGCGGTGATTTCCTCGCGGGTGATGTCCTCGGACTTGCGCCCATGGACCAGGATGAGCACGGCGGTGGCCCGGGCGGTGTTGTAATGCCTACTGGTGGAGGGTACTTCGTCGAGAGGTTCGAGCGCTTCGGCGATCCGGCCGGCGGCCGTGTTCAGCCGGGCCAGCCCGAACGCCGCGGTGATGATGGTGTGGTTGGTCCACCACAGGTCGTGATAGTGGTGGGCGGCGATGGTGGTCCACTCGGTGATCCGCCGGGGACTGGCCAGGCGTTCGTCGGCCAGCCAGCGGCCGATGAGCTCGGCGGTGCCGGCAACGGCGATCTTCGGGGCGATCTCGCCCGGCATCGCCTGCAGTACATCGTCGAAACGTTCGTACGCGATCTCCGGCTCACCGTTGCGCAACGCGCACACACCCATATACCAACGTACCCGCCACGAATCACCGTGGTGCACAGTGATCTTGCGCAGCAGCTCCATCGCGGTGTCCACCTGGTCGAGTTCCAGGTGCGCGCGCGCCTCCACCAGATCGATCTCCAGCGACGGATGCGGATCGGTGGACGGGGTACCGAAGATCGACGAGAACCCATCGGCGCGTGCCACTTTGATCGAGTCGAGGGTCTGCCGGGGCGAGGACAGGGGGCGGAGGTGAGCATGCCCGCCGCCGGGTCGGCGGGACTGACCAGCGGCACAGGCAGCGCGTGCGCGATGTCCAGCGGGTCGTAGAATGCCGCCTTGTCCGGGTCGAAGAAGCCGTCGACCGGTCCGAGCAGCAGTTCGGTGCCGAAGGTGGTGCGCGGCGGGCTGAACACCGTCGACAACGATGGCCGCGGCACACCGGTGTGCACGGCCACCACCTCGCGCAGCACGTTGAGCACCTGTGTGGTCATCTCCTCCGCGGAGACAAACCTGTCGGCCGGATCGGGTGCCGTGGCGCGTTGCAGCAGAAGATGATACGACGGATTGTCGGTGAGGACAGCTGAGTCTTCCGGGCTGGGCAGGCCGTCGAGGTAACGGCCGTTCTTGCGCGGCATCGGCAGCGTGAGCACCGCGAGGGTGCGGCCGATGCTGTAGATGTCGGTGGCCACCTGCGGTCCGGTGCGCACGATCTCCGGCGCCTGGAATCCCGGTGTGCCGTACAGGTGTCCGTAGCCGTTGATCGCCGACACCGCGCCGAGGTCGATCAGCTTCACATCGTCGCTGGCGACCATGATGTTCTCGGGTTTGACATCGTTGTACACCAGGCCCACCGAATGCAGATAACCCACGGCGGGAAGCACTTCCAGCACGTACGCCATCGCTTGCTCGATGGACAGAAGCCCCCGATCGCTGTCGGCGGCCGACTTCTGCGCCGCCATCAGCTGTTTCAGCGTCTGACCGCCGATGTACTCCATCACGATGTAGCCGATGTGCTGGCCGAATTGGTCGGGGTGCTCGACGAAGTTGTAGATCTTGACGATGCCGGGATGATTCACCGACGCGAGGAACTGCCGTTCGGCGAGCGCCACCTGCTGCGCCTCCGAATCCGACGAATTGAGCAGGCCTTTGAGGACGACGGGCCGGTCGGACACGTTGCGGTCGGTGGCCAGGTACAGCCAGCCCATGCCGCCGTGGGCGATGGCGCCGGCGATCTCGTACTGGTCGGCCACCAGCGTCCCGGGGTCGAGACCGGGCACGAACGAGTAGTGTGCCCCGCATTTCGGGCAGTCGCCGGTCAGTGGTCCGGCGTGTTTGCCCTGGGTGCGCCCGACCGGCCGGCCGCACCGCCAGCAGCGGCGTTTGCCCTCGGGAATGACCGCGCCGGTGAGAACGGCGTCGGCGGGGTCGATGTCGTGGATCTTGGGCAGGTCCACCAGTCCGCTGCCCAGCCGCCGGTCGTGGACGCCGAGGTGATTCTGCGGGATCAGGCGCAGCGTGGAGCCGGTGGTGATGGCCTCTGACGACACGGGTCCGGTGCTGCCGGTGGAATATCCGGTGACCGGTTCGGGAGGCGGTGGGCGCCGGGGCACCTTGTCGGTGTCACCGGCGAACGGGTTGTACACCGACCCCTGTGTGCCGGTGCCGGTGTCGCCGGCGAACGGGTCGAAGACCGCGGCCTGGGTGCCGTCTCCCTCGTCGTCGTCGGCGAACGGGTCGAACGGGGCGGCCTGGGTCCCGTCGTCTTCGTCCTCGTCGTCGGCGAAGGGGTCGAACGCCGCGGCCTGGGTGTGGTCGTCGTCCTCCCCGTCATCCCGCTCCCCGTCGTCTTTGTCCCCGTCCTCTTCGTCGTCGTCCTCGTCGTCCTCGTCGTCGGCGAATGGGTCGAACGCCGCCGCCTGCGTGCTGTCTCCGTCGTCCTCGTCGGTGTCGGCATCGGTCCCGAGCCCGAGCTCGTCCCGGGAGACCGATTGGGTACCATCGTCGACGTCGGCGGACCGCACCCTGTCGGTGGTCGCCGAAGTGGGGTCGCTGCTGTTGGATTCGCTGCTGTTCGGTTCGGTGCTGTTGGGTTCTGTCGTGTGGTCCCCGTCGGGCGGGGAGGTGCCGCCGGGGTGCGCTGGGGTGGGTGAACCGGTCATGGTCGCTCAGTCCTCGTACCGGGGGACGGGCGGGTAGCCGGGGCCGAGAATCGACAGCCAGCGGTTGTACATCTGTTGCCATTGCCCCGAGTCGCGCAGGTTCTCGAGTACACCGTTGACGAACCGGACCAGATCATCGTGTCCTTTCGCGATGCCCACCGCATAGTTCTCCTCACCGAGGCTCGGCCCGATGACGCTGACCCACGGATCCTGTTCCGCCAGCCCGGCGAGGATCGCGTCGTCGGTACTGACCGCGTCGACCTGCCCCTGCTGCAACATCACCAGACAATCGGCCCAGGTGCTGGTGGTGGTGATCTTCGCGGTGGGCACGATCGACTGGAGCCTGCCGATCGACGTCACTCCGCGCGCCGCGCAGACCCGTTTGCCCGCGAGGTCGTCGGTATCGCTGATCCCCGCGTTGCGCTGCGCCAGAATGCGTTGGTTGGCAACGTAATACGGCGCGGAGAAGGCGACATCCTGGCGGCGGTCGCAGGTGATGGACATGGTCTTGACGACGACGTCGACATATCCGGCCTGCAGGGCCGCGATCCGCTCACCGGAGGTGAGGACCCGGAATTCGATCTGGTCGGGATCGTTGAAGATCGCGCGGGCGATGGCTTGGGCGACGTCGACGTCGAATCCCTTGATGTCGCCGGTGATGGTGTCGCGGAAGCTGAACAGGTTGCTGCCGATGTCGAGGCCCACGATGAGCCGGCCCCGCGCGAAGATATCGGCCATCGTGCTGCGGGCAGGCATCTTCCGGGGAGTGGGCATCGTGCCGGGCCGCAGGCTCACCAGCGCGTCACAGTCGGTGGAGTCGGGGGCCTCTTCGATCGAGGTCTGCGAGGTGGCGCCCGGCGGCACCGGGATGTCGGCGACCGCGCTCGGCGGCGGCGAGTCGGGGGCGGGAAAGCTGGTGCAGGCGGGCAGCATGAGCGCGGCCAGTGCGATCACGACCGCGGCCACCGGCCGCCGGGGCGTCATCGGTACTCCCGGATGCGGGGCATCAGCCCGCCGATCACGGCGAGCGCGGCGAAACAGGCGATGACGAACATTCCGGTCCCGGTGTAGCCGATGACCCGCTGCGCGGTGTTGATGTCGGTGCGGAACGATTCGCGGGTGTCGGTGATGCCCTTGACCAGGTCGGCGTCGAGGGCGGCGTACCGCTTCGCCGACGCACCGGTGCCGATGATCTTCTGCGCCTTCGAGAAGTCGCCGCTCTGGATCGCGGCGCGGGCGTCGTCGTCGGCGGCGGTCCATTGCCGCAACAGATCCCGGGTGGTGCCGAGTTGTTTGGGCGTGACCGCGGCGTCGTCGTCGAGGTTTTCCTGCAGCTTGCCGAGGGTGCGGAAGATCTGCAGCGTCGCCAGCGTGAAGGTCCGGTCCAGGCCCGCCTGGTCGCCGCGCCGCACGAACGACAGCGTTTCGGCCGACCGGGCCTGCTGGGTGAGGATGCGCGCCGATGTCAGGTCGCGCAGCGGGTTGGCGCCGTTGTCCCGGGCGCTGTGGGTGATGGCCACCGACGTCAGGCCCGAGGCGAGCAGCCATACCGACCCGATGAGGATGGCCGCGAGCGCGGTGAGGATGCCGGCGTTGAAGCGTCTGCGCGTGCGCCGCGCGAGATAGCGCGAGGTGGCCAGGAGTGCCACGATGACCACGGCGAGGGCCGCGTACACGCCCCACGGTGGCGTCGACAGGGTTTGCTGCGGGTCGGAGATCGCCGCGGACCGGCGGTCGTAGATGCGTTGTGCGGCAGGGAGAATCTTCTGCTGCATGAGGGTCGACGCCACCCCGAGGTAGGCGGATCCGACCGGATTGCCGAGCCGGTTGTTGGTGCGGGCGGTCTCGACCAGCCCGGTGTAGAGGGGGATGTTCTTGGCCAGCGTCTCCACGTCCCGGCGGGTTTCGGTGAACTCGGCGGCCGAGGTTTCCTTGGACTTCTCCAGCAGGTTGCCCGACGAGGTGATCAGCGACGTCGCGGCCGTGGCGATGGCGTCGGAGTACCGGGTGCGCAGCGCCGGGGATTCGAGACCGCCGGACAGGAACGCGCCGTTGGCCGACGCGTCGGCGATGGACAGGGAACTGTAGAGCACCTGGGCGGATTCGGCGAGGGGTTCGGTGCGGTCGACCATCTGCTGCAGCGTGTTGGTGCGGTCGTCCAGGACGCTCGCCGAGTACCAGCCGGTGACCAGCAGGGCCAGCGACAGCACGATCATGATCCCGACGAGCTTGCCGGGGGAGGTTTTCGCGTAGTGCCGCAGCGCCGCGACGGGCGATTGGGTGCGGGTGCGGGTCTCGGAGAGTTCGCGACGTTCGGCGAGGGCCTGCCGCAGCGGCGGCAGCGTCAGTCCGGATCCGGAGCGGCCGGCCCGTCCTGCGCGGGTGACGGCGCTGCGCACGGGAGATGCGTGGCCGGTCACCGTTTGGCCTCCTACCCGAGCGTGGAACTCATGCATTGCCCAGCGTAGTCGTGCTCAACCTGGTTTGGAGGCTGGCTCACCGGAACCATGTCACATACGGTGGAAATAGTGACGGCCCCGAGGCAGTCGGGTCCGGCAGGGACTTCTCGCGGGGGACACAGGAGGCGACGTGCGCGGAGACGGTGACGGCTGGGTACTTGACCCCGACGGTTCGCGGTATTGGGGCAGACACGGTGCGGCCGGGCTGCTGCTGCTTGCGCCACTGCCCGACGGGGTCACTGGTGTGCTGTTGCAGCACCGGGCCGCGTGGTCGCATCAGGGTGGCACGTGGGCGCTGCCGGGCGGGGCGAGGGACTCGCACGAGAGTGCCATCGACACCGCGATCCGGGAGGCCGACGAGGAGGCCGGGATCGGCGGCGAAGACCTGCGCGTGCTGTCGGCATTCGTCACCCACAGCGCCCCGAGTGGCTGGACCTACACGACGGTGATCGCCGAGGTCGACGAGCCGGTGCGGACCGTCGCCAACGGCGAGTCCACCGAGTTGCGCTGGGTCGACATCGCCGATGTCGAGCACATGCCCCTGCACCCCGCATTCGAGCAAAGCTGGCCCCGCCTGAAAGGCCACCTCACCACCGCTGTCCGGCAACAGTCGTGACGATCCCTCCGAGGTGGTGACCTCCGGTGAGATGGCCGCATGACGCGACCACCTGTTCACTCGCTACCGCGGCTCATGCAACCGGTTGGCCCCGGCGACCAGGGCGTTGACGTTGGCGTCGTCGCCGGTGGTGCCGGTGCCGTAGGCCCAGCGCCGGGTGCCGTTGTGTTCGCACAGCAGGTAGGTGGCGAAGGCGTCGTCGGTCTTGCGCTGGCGCAGTTCGACGATGGCGACGGGGGCGCCGATGTCGTGCAGGATCGAGGTCATGGCGCCGACGGGGCCGGTGGCGGTGGCGCGCAGCGAGAACAGGTCGTCGGCGACGGCGAGGGTGGCCTGGCAGTCGATCATGTCGCGGTCGGCGGGCTTGGTGGAGTAGGCGGCGAGCCGGATGTGGCCGTCGCCGGAGTACTGGTCGGTGAAGTCTTCCCAGGTCATCGTGGATGCCTCCTCACGGATTCCTAAGGGCAGCAGGCGCAGCGGGTGCTGTCCGGGCGTACGTGCCGAGCATGGCGCCGTGGGATGAACGGTGTGCATTGGTGGTGCTCATTTCGGTCGAAATCTGGGTGACCGACTGGGTGCGCGTGCCGACCCGCAGCGGGGGGTCGGTCGAGATCAGACCCCGCTGCGGCGGGTTACGAGAAGCGCAGGTGTGTGGAGCACGGGGTCGAGGGTACACCTTCCCGGCGCGTGGGTGTGAATGGTTTCACACCCCGCTCAGTGAGCTGCGGTGATGCCCGCTGTCAGGGTCCGGGCGGCGGCCGCGGGGTCACCGGCGGCGGTGATGGCCCGGACGACGACGATGCGCCTCGCCCCGGCGTCGACCACCTCGGGCAGCCGCTGCGCGTCGATGCCGCCGATCGCGAACCACGCTTTGGCGGGCGCGCTCGCCGCGACCTCGCGCACGAGCCCGAGGCCGGGTGCGGTGCGGCCGGGTTTGGTGGGGGTGGGCCAGCACGGGCCGACGCAGAAGTAGTCGACGTCGCGGTCGGCGGCCGCGGCCGCGGCCTGGGCGGCGTCGTGGGTGGACTGCCCGATGATGACGTCCTCGCCGACGATGCCGCGCGCCTGCGCCGGGGTCAGGTCGCCCTGCCCGACGTGCAGGACGTCGGCGCCCGACAACTTCGCGAGGTCGGCGCGGTCGTTCACCGACAGCAGTGCCCCGCCGGCGTGGGTGATGTCGCGCAGCCGGGCGAGGATCGCGAGCTCCTCGGCCGCTTCGAGCGCGCCGAACCGCTCCTCCCCGGCCGACCCCTTGTCACGCAGTTGCACGATGTCGACGCCGCCGGTGACGGCCCGGGCGACGAACTCGTCGAGGTCGCCGCGTTCACGGCGGGCGTCGGTGCACAGGTAGAGACGGGCGCGGGCGAGCCTGTCGTGCACGCTCCCGGCGGCGCGTGTCGTGGAGCCGGTGGTCATGAGGCGTAGGTGGTGTAGCCGTTGCCGGAGCCGGGCGCGACGATGTCGTCGAGTTCGGCCAGGTCCTCGGCACTCGGATCCCATCCCGCCGCCCGCACATTGGCGTCGATCTGCTCGGGCCGGGTGGCGCCGGAGATCACCGATCCGACGGCCGGCTGGGCGAGCAGCCCGCCGATCGCCACGTCCAGCAGGGTGATGCCGCGGTCGTCGGCGAAGCGCTGCAGGGCCTCGACGATGTCGAAGTCGGCGCCGTCGTAGCGGAAGGTCTCCTTGGCCAGGCGGGTGCCGGTTTCGGGGGCTTGGTCGCGCTTGTACTTGCCGGTGAGCAGGCCGTAGGCGAGTGGGAAGTACGGCAGCAGGCTGATGCCGAACGTTTCGAGCGCGGGCACGAGTTCGGCCTCGGCGCTGCGGTTGTACAGCGAGTACTCGTTCTGTGCGGTGATGAAATGCGGCGCGCCCAGCGATTCGGCGAGCCAGTCCGCGTTCACCACCTCCCACGCGGTCATGTTCGATGATCCGATGTAGCGGACCTTGCCGGCGGTCACCAGGTCACTCAGCGTGTCGAGGGTTTCCTCCAGCGGCGTCACCCGGTCGGGGGTGTGCAGCTGGTACAGGTCGATGTGGTCGGTGCCGAGCCTGCGCAGGCTGCCCTCGACGGCCCGGGTGATGTACCCGCGGCTGCCGCGTACCCCGAAGTCCTCGCCGTACAGGCCGCCGGTGTCCATCCCGAATTTGGTGGCGATCACCACCTGGTCGCGCCGGTCGCCGAGCGCCTTGCCCAGCATCTGTTCGCTGACCCCGGAGCTGTAGCTGTCGGCGGTGTCGAAGAAGTTGATCCCCGCGTCGACGGCGGCGTCGATCACCTTGGTGGTGGCCTTCTGGTCGATGCGTTTGCCGAAGGCGTTGCAGCCCACGCCCACAGACGAAACGATGAGTCCGCTGGTACCGAGAGGTTGGTAGCGCATGGCCCCGACGGTACTCCCCGGGTCCGCGGTGAGGCCCTTTCCGGTGGCGCCCGCACGGACACCGATCGGGTTCTCTACCCTGGACCGAGGAAGACACGGGAGCCCATGGGAACGCTGGGCTGAGAGTGCGGGCCGCCCCCCGCTGACCGTCAGACCTGATCCGGGTAATGCCGGCGAAGGAAGAAGGATTGTTGTGGCACACGTGCGCGAGGGTCGCGGCCCCACGCTGACCGTGGTCGGCGGTGGGGTGATCGGATTGGGCTGCGCGCTGGCCGCCGCCGACGCCGGGTGGCGGGTCACGGTGCTGACCGATCCGGACTCGCCCCGGGCCGCGGACGTGGCCGGCGGCATGCTCGGCTCACTCGGCGAGGGTCATCCGGGCGAGGATGCGCTGCTGGAGATCACCGCCGACTCGGTGCGCCGCTGGCCCGAGCTGCTGGCCCGGCTCGGCGATCCGGCGATCGCCGCTGCCGACGATTCGTTGTTCGTCGGGGTGGCCGCCGCGGACGTGGCGTTCCTGTCGCAGCTCGCCCGGTTCGTGTGGTCCAAGAGCGTCGATGAGTCGGTGCTGCGGCAGGTGACCGGGCGTGAGATCCGGGAGCTGGAACCGGCTCTCGGGTCGCGTCTGGTCGGCGGCTACCTCGCCTCGGGGGAGGGGGCGGTCGACAACCGGGCACTGCTGGCCGCTCTGGAGACCACTCTGGCGCGCGCCGGTGGCGTGGTGGTGCCCCGGCGCGTCGACTCGCTCGCCGGGCTGGAAGGTGACCGGATTCTCGTGGCGGCCGGTCTCGGATCATCGAAACTTGTTGCCGGAGTGGATCTGTACGCTGCCAAGGGCGAGATACTACGGCTGTCGGCCAATGCGTGGTCGGTGCCGGGGCCGCGGCATGTGGTGCGGGCCCGGGTGGGTGACCGGATGGTGTACCTGGTGCCGCGTCGCGGCGGAATCGTGGTCGGCGCAACCCAATACGAACCCATCGACGCCGACGACCGGGCGCCGCGGGTGTCGGGGGTGGCCGACCTGCTGGCCGATGCGCTCGAGGTGATGCCGGGCCTGCGCACCTACGACCTCGCCGAGGCGGGCGTCGGGATGCGGCCGTGCACCCCCGACGGTCTGCCGATCGTGCGGGAGCTCGACGATCGGGTGATCGTCGCCGCCGGTCACGGCCGTAACGGTATCGTGCTGGCGCCGTGGACCTCTCATCGTGTTGTCGAGATCCTCGGGAAAGCCGCGGCGGAGTGAGGGAAACCGGAGTGAACTGATGATGATCGTTGTGAACGGTGACCGGACCGTGCTTCCGGACGAGACCACCGTCGCCGGTGTGCTCGGTGTGCTCGGCCTTCCGGGGCGAGGCATCGCGGTCGCCGTCGACGGTGCGGTGGTGTCGCGGCGTGACTGGCACAGTCCGCTTCTCGACGGTGCCGAGGTGGAGATCCTGACGGCGGTGCAGGGTGGCTGAGACGACAACGGCCGACGCCGCCGACGTGCTGCGGATCGCGGGCCGCGAATTCGGGTCGCGGCTCATCATGGGCACCGGCGGCGCCGCCAATCATGCTGTGCTGGAAGAGGCTTTACTCGCCTCCCGCACCGAGCTCACCACCGTCGCGTTGCGCCGCATCAGTCCCGGATCGGGTACCGGCATGGTGGAGCTGCTCAGCCGCCTCGGCATCGCGATCCTGCCCAACACCGCGGGTTGTCACAGCCGGGCCGAGGCGGTGCTCACCGCGCAGCTCGCCCGGGAGGCGCTGGAGACCGACCTGGTCAAACTCGAGGTGATCGCCGACGACAAGACGTTGCTGCCCGATCCGGTCGAATTGCTCGACGCCGCACAGGTTCTCGTCGCCGACGGCTTCTCGGTGCTGGCCTACACCAACGACGACCCGATCCTCGCCCGCAGGTTGGAGGACGCCGGGGTGGCCGCGGTGATGCCGCTCGGCTCACCGATCGGCACGGGCCTGGGCATCATCAACCCGCACAACATCGAGATGATCGCGTCGGCTGCCGGAGTCCCGGTGGTGCTCGACGCCGGTGTCGGCACCGCCTCCGATGCCGCCCTGGCGATGGAGTTGGGTTGCGACGCCGTCCTTCTCGCGTCTGCGGTGACCCGTGCCGACGATCCGGTGGCGATGGCCACGGCGATGCGGCACGCGGTGATCGCCGGCCGGCACGCCCGTCGCGCGGGCCGCATCCCGAAACGCTTCTGGGCCAACGCCTCCTCCCCGGACAGAGACCGGACCTGAGTGTCGATCAGCTCTGTCCGGTGAGGCTCCGCAGCGTGAATGAGATCTCGAAAGGTTCGGTCGCCGAGAACAGTTCGTCGCCGAGTGCCCGTCCGGACTCGACATAGACGTCGCCGTCGAGGGTGAACGCGAGAACCGACGGCTCGTCGGGGTCGAAGACCCAATAGTGCCGGCAACCGGCGCGTTGCAACCGTTCACGTTTGAGCATCAGATCGAAACGCCGCGTGGACGGCGACAGCACCTCGACGGCGAGCAGCGGCGCGAGGGGTAGATCCCGGTCGGTGAAGTCGGCGCGCGGTGCCACGAGCAGGTCCGGCTGAATGACGGTGTCCTGGGCCAGAACGACGTCGAACGGGGCGGTCAGCACGGTGAGATCGTCGGGGATGACGCCGAATATCGTGACCGCGAGGCGAAGCAGCAGGTCCTGGTGCCAGAACGACGGCGCCGGACTCACGATGAGCAGCCCGTCGACGAGTTCGTACCGGTGCCCGTCATCGGGCATCGTGTGGAGGTCGTCGCGGGTCAAGGCTCGTCCGCGGGGGAGGCCGGTCACCTCGCTGGTCATGCGTGTCATCGTAAACCCCTTGGTCGGCGTGTCCACGTAGTAAACGCGGACGGCACGGATCGCGCCAGGGGCCTCCGAGACCCTGTGGACAACTCGGTGGTTACTTCGTGGTGGTTACTTCTTGCGCGTCCCTGGCAGCACCCCGGCGTCGATGATGGTCTTGACGTACGGCCGGGCACGGGTGAGCGCGTCGGCCAATCCCGGTGCCGACCATACGGTTTCGCCGAGCGCATCGGTCTCGGCTTCGATGTCGTCGTAGGTGGCGGCGCCGTCGGCGGTGAGCCGGTGCGCCACGCCGAGCGCATTCGGGGTGCCGGTGCGTTCGGCCAGGCCCGCCGCCACGAGCCGGTCGACGGAGCTTTCCCAGTCGGCGTCGGACCAGCCACGGGTGAACTTGATCATCTCCCGGCCCATGATGCGGCGTGCGACGGTCGGATCGGGTAGCTGCGCCTCGTGGAAGGTGACCACGTCGAGCCCGTCGAGGCCGTGGGTGAGCAGGGTGGCGATGTGGTTGTCGCCGCGCCATTCGCGGAGTACCGCCACGTACCGCCACAGCCGCAGGTGCGGGGCGTCGGGCACCTCGCTCGACGCCCAGGCCGCCGCCAGCGGACGTCCCCCGAGCGGCAGGCCGGCGACCACCGCCTCGAAAGTGTCCGCGAGTTCGCCGATCGCCGGGTCGCCGACGCCGTCGCCGAGGATGCCGCGCAATTGTCCGTCGAGCATCTCGTACCGGGCGGCCGACACCTTGTCGAGGCCGACGCCGACGGCATCACGCCAGGCGGGTTCGATGAGGGCGGGGTTGAAGTTGAAGAACGTGGCGCTCACCACCGACGGTGCGCAGGCGCCGAGCGGTGCGCCCCGGGCACCCGCGTAGAACGCGACCGCCGACAGCCCGGTGGCGTCGAGGGCGGCCTTCATGCCGGGGTTGAAGTAGGCGAGGACGTGGAACGGTTCGAGGGTTTCGTACGCGGTGCGCGCGGAGCTCATGCCGATCAGTCTCGCCGGTCTCCGGTGCGCGTGTCCAGCCATGATCGGAGGTCGCCCAGGACTTTGTCGACGTCGGGATAGTCGTCTTCGGTGGGTGCCCCGGCCCGGGCGTCTCGGGCATGTCCTTCGGTTACCGGGGCCGGGTCCCCGGCATCGGCCGGATCGGGGCCGTCGGTGGGGGCGTCCTCACGGCCGCGCCGCCAGCCACCCTTCATCGGTGGCGCCTCCCCGAAGTGGTCGGGATCACCCGAGCCGTACCAGGCCACGAGCACCGCGCCGATGAAGGCACCGACGAAACCGGCGATGGCCAGCCCGCCGAGCCCCGCCTTGGCGTTGTCGTCGAGGAACAGCACACCCACCAGGCTCGGTCCGGCGGTCTCGCCGACGACGAGCACCGCGGTGACGCCGTTGACCGCGCCGAGTTGCAGGGCGACGGTCTGGACGAAGAATCCGGTGGCCCCGGCGATGGCGATGGTCCAGGCGGCCGGATCCTCGAGGAGTGTGACCGGATCGAACGGGTCGACGCCGTGCAGGACGCGGACGGCGATGGCGATCATGCCGAACAGCAGACCCGCGCAGGCCCCGCCGAAGATCGCGCCGTGTTTGCCCATTTTGTACACACCGGCGAGCGCGGCGACGCACAGCGCGGCGGTGGCGATGAACAGCACCCAGTGGAACCGGTCGCTGTCGGAGGTCTGCGTATGCGGCGATGAGGAGAAGCCCAGCATGCACAGCGACATCACCACGAGCCAGATCGCGATCCAGTCGCGGGTGTGCAGGGCGATATTGAGCATGATGGTGCTCAGCAGGGCGGTGACCACCAGGTTGGCCGACACGATGGTCTGCGACAGGAACAGCGGCAGGTAGCGGGCGGCCACCGCACCACCGGCGAAGCCGATCACCACCATCATCGTGCCGAGGATGAACGAGGGGTCGACGAAGGTCGACATCGTCGACTGCAGCGACGGGCCGCCCGATGCGTTGGTCTGACCGGCCTCGTTGCCCTCCTCGCGGGCCTCCTGGGCCACGCGGCGGGCGCCGAGCGCACGCAGGACCGTCGACATGCCGTAGGCGACGGCAGCCAGGCAGGCCGCGATCACGCCGATCACGAACATCTCGAACCTCCGCTCCGGTCCCGTATCACCTGTGTGTAACCGAGGTCACGGGTCCGCTTATTCCCCGGGGCCGCCGGGTCGGGTAGGTGCTCGGTTTAGACTCGTCTGCGTGACTGAGTCGAGTGGTAAGCACGTACTGATCACCTTCGGCCGATCGTTTCTCACACTGAACCTCGCCCGGCTGATGGCAGCGGCCGGACATCGGGTCACGATAGTGGATAGTCTTCCGATTGGTATAACGCGTTTTTCGCACGCGACGTCGAAGTTCTTCAAGGTGCCCTCACCGAAGTTCGAGCCGGTGGCCTACTGCCGCAGGCTCGTGCAGATCGTGGTCGAGGAAAAAGTGGACATCGTGATCCCGATCCACGAGGAGACGGACATCCTGTCGATGATGGCCGGTCTGTTCCCGCCGACGTGTGAGCTGTTCCTGTCGCCGTTCACCACCGAGAACCAGCTCCACCAGAAGGCCGAGTTCTCGCAGTTGCTCGCGGACAAGGGTATGCCGGGACTCAAGTACGCCACCCTCTCCTCGCCCGAGGACGTCGAGAAGCTCGACTTCACCACCCCGTTCGCCCTCAAGCGGGTGTATTCGCGTGGGTCACAGAAGGTGTACAAGGTCTCGCCCGGCGACGACCTGTCGTGGCTGGAGTTCGAGGACGGCAATCCGTGGCTGGCGCAGCAGTGGGCGTCGGGTGACCGGTACTGCACCTACTCGATCTGCCGCGACGGCAGGGTATTCGCGCACGCCGCCTACCCGGTCGGCTACGCCATCGACGGAAACTCTTGTCTGCGTTTCCAATCCGTGGAACATCCGGGAATCCTGGCGTGGATCACCGAGTTTGTCGCCGACATCGGCTTCACCGGCCACATCGGTTTCGACTTCTACGACGACCCGGACATCGGTCTGCTCACCATCGAATGCAACCCGCGCGCCACCAGCGGCATCATGCTGTTCGCACCGCAAGACGGCGTCGACAGGGCGTTCTTCGGGGAGAACACCGAGCTGATCACCCCCGACCCCGACGTCGACAAGATGATCGGCCTCGGCATGATGCTGTACGGCTGGACGCGGAAGTCCTTGAACGGACGCAGCTTCCGTCAGTTCGTCCGCGACTTCCGGCACTCGCACGACGTCGTCTGGGCCTCCGACGACCGCAAGCCGGCGGTCATGCTCCCGCTGGCCTACCTGTTCATCCTCCGTCACTGCTTCAAGTACAAAGTCGGCCTCGCCGAGGGCTTCATGCACGACCACGAGTGGGACGGTAAAGAGATCCCCCTCGACGGCTGACCACCCGCCGGTCGCGAGTGTTGGTTCCGTTCGACCCGCCGGTTCCGTTCGACCCGCCGGTTGAGGTGTGAGGTCGCCCTGCGACCGAGCCTCGAAACCCGGTGAGACGAGTGTTGGTCCGTTCGGCCCCGCCGGTTGAGGTGCCCCGCCGGTTGCGAGTGTTGGTTCCGTTCGACCCGCCGGTTGAGGTGTGAGGTCGCCCTGCGACCGAGCCTCGAAACCCGGTGAGACGACAATGTTCTCTCGCCGGGTTTCGAAGCTCCTCGCCTAGCGGCTCACCACACCTCAGGGGGGATCACGACGGAGCGACCACCCGGCTGCCACGGACGTAGACCTCGGTGATGGCCGGTTCGCGCATGCCCAGCAGGAGGGCGAAGAGCATCTGGTCGCGGGCCATTTCGTCGTCGTCGGCGCGAATGCCCTTGGACAGCAGGCGTTCCAGGGGTTCCCAGCGGGTGGGGTCCACCACCAGGAAGTCGGCCTCCTTGCCGGTGTCGAAGTTGCCGAAACGGTGTTCGGCGTCGAGAGCCCTTGCCCCGGCGAGGGTTCCGGTGAACAGCAGCTCGGCCGGGTGCAGAGCGATGGCGTCCTCGCCGGGTTCGGACAGGTGCACCTTGAACGCGCAGCCGAGTACCTGCGGGATCAGCCATTCGTCGCCCGCGCCCACATCGGTGCCGGCGGCCACGTTCACCCCGGCGGCGACGGTGCGCCGCCACGGCATCGTTCCCGAACCCAGGAACTGTTGCGACACAGGACAATGCGCGATCGAGGTACCGGTCTCGGCCATCCGGGCGAGTTCGGTGTCCGTGCAGTGCACCGCGTGCGCCATGATCGTGCGGCGGCCGAGCAGGCTGGAGCCGCCGGTCTGGGAGCCGGGCAGGAACTTCCCGTCGTAGGTGTCGAGATAGGAGTCGACGGAGAACAGGCTCTTGACCGCGTCGATCTCACCGGTGCCGGGCCGGTTGTTCTCGTTGAGGTGCGAGTGCAGGTACACCCCGCGCCCGCGGACGTCGTCGTACAGTTCGCCGAGCGCGTGGAGTGTTTCCGTGGATACCGACAACGTGAACCGGGGCACGATGGCCACCTGCAGCAGCGACGAGTCGTCGCCGTGCCAGCGGTCGATCTCCGCGGTGCACAACTCGATGGCCCGCTTCTCCGAGGTCATCAGCGGCGCGGCCGACGGCGGTCCCACCGTCTGCACACCGCGGCCGCTCACCAGCCGCAGCCCCGCGCCCCGCGTCTCGGTGAACAGGGCGTCCTGGGCGTCGGGAAACGCCGACCCGAACACCATCGCCGCGGTGGTGCCGGAGCGGATGCGGGCGGTGACGAAGTCGCGGGCGATCTGTGCGGCGAACTCCGGATCGGCCAGGCGTGCCTCGGCGGGAAAGATGCACGAATCGAGCCATTCGAGGAGTTGCCCACCGCCATAGGCGTCGAGGGAGTAGGTCTGCGGGAAATGGATATGGGTGTCGACGAACCCGGGCAGCAGGAACGAACCGCGATGGTCGGCGACGCTGCCCGTGGGATCGGCGGGGGCGTCCTGGCGTGGCCCGCAGTAGGTGATCGCGCCGGCATCGTCGACGACCAGCGCGCCGTCGGAGAACGTCGTCAGGGCCTCACGGGCGCCGGTGACGTCGGGGGAGCCGGCGATATGGACGATGTGGCCGAGATGGGTGACGCTCACCGGACAACGAAAACACACCTTGACCGGCGCCGCTCGGCAAGCGCACGCGGCCGCGTGTGCGTGTATGGCGCCCGGAGGGGTCAGGGTCACGACACGCCGGACCGGAGTGAGACCGTCGGCGCGTCCCATACCTGTCCGTCGGGTAATCAGTCGAACGGACGACGCTCTGTCGGCGCGGCGAGTGATTCATTTCACTACAGTTGGCAGTCGGTCTACTGAATTCAGTGGCCGCAGGATCCCGACCGAGAGGTGAGGAGAACCGTGTCGACAACCCAGCACGTGCCCTGCCCGAGTCAACAGTACGTCCGGCCGCCCCGCGCGGTGCGACGGGCCGCGGTCGCAGTCGTGGCCGCCGCAGCCGCTGTGTCGCTGGTCTTTCCGGCGATCGCCGAGGCCAAACCCGGGCGGCAGGTTCGGGAGCTGACGATGTCGGGGATCGTCACCGACGGTACCGACCGGGCCAACAGGGTCGGTCCCCGTGATGACGGGACCGTCATGGTGGTCACCCCCGGTACCGATGACGGAAACCTCGGCGAACGCATCAAACGTACTGTGGGACAGCGTCAGACACTGATCGTCGCGTACCCGGAGTCGCTGTGGCCGTTTGTCGGCGGCAAGTCCTCGCCCGTGCCACCGCTCGCCGACACCTACGACACCTCCAAACGCATCGCGATCAACCGCAATCTGGCCGTGATGCGCAAGCTCGCCGGCGCCGGTATGCAGGTGATCTACACCGGCTACTCCCAGGGGGCCGACGCACTCGGCAATGCCACCGAAAAGGCTGTCGCCCAAGGGATCGACCTGAGTGACTCGAAGATCGTCCTGGCCGCCGACGTCCGCGGTCCCTGGGGCATCAAGGCTGCCGCCGAGACCATTCCGGGTGCCCCGGCGGTGGTCAAGCGGTTCGGCATCACCCCCGACGGTGCGCGTGACCCTGAGCGAAGCTCCGGTGCCGACGTCACGTCGACGATCATCGTCGGCGACCCCGCGTCGAACTTCCAGTGGCAGCCGCGGCGGCCGCTGGAATCGATCCTGGTGAACGGTGCCGGCTTTATCACCATCCATACCGGTTGGGGGGCACAGACTTACGGCAACCTGGATGCCCTGGGATCACCCACTGAGCTGCGCAGCGTCGACGGCACCACGCGCTACCAGGTGTACGACGCCCGCCATCCCCTGGCCCTGCTACGGCAGATGGTGCACGACCGGACCGGATTGCCGTACACGCGAGCCGATCTCAAGCGCTGGGACGCCGAGGGGGAGCGCTTCTTCGCCACCGAGGCCCCGTCGGTGCGCAATTCGGCGGTCCCGGTGACCGAGGTGAGCGCACCGCCGCACGAGCAGAAGCAGGTGGTCCAGAAGCGGACGAAGGCCGCCAGGACGACCAAACGGCCGCGGGCCGCGAAGGTTCGCGTCCCGCGGCCGTCCGCCGATCCGGGTGGTCAGTTGCTCCGGTCGATCACCGTCACAATGGAAGACCTTGTTCGAGGAGGTCGATCGCCTCGAGCAGGGCGTTGAGGGACGCATCGTCCCGGACATCGTCGAGCTCGTTGGCGATGTGGAACATCATCCCGCCGATCGCGGCGGCGAATGCCCGCAGTCGGGGATTGGCGGGATCGACCCCGAGGTAGTCGGCCATCAGGTCGATGGTGTCGTAGATGGCGCGATCGGATTCGAGTTGCTGGGCGACCCTGAGCGCGGGTTCGGTCTGGATCAGCCGGAGCCGTTCCGGACTCGATGTCCACGGATCGTCGGCGGCCGCCCGGTACAGCCCGCGGAGCAGGGTCCGGACGAAATCGAAATGATTCAGTCCCGGGGGGATCGAGGAGACGACCGCGGTCCGGGCGTCATCGAGGTCGTCGCTGAGGACCACCTGCTCCTTCGAGGCGAAGTAGCGGAAGAACGTGGTGTGCGAGACCTCGGCCTCTCGGGCGATCTGCTCGACCGTCGTGCCCGCATAGCCCTGAGTCTTGAACAGCCGCATGGCCGCGTCGCGGATCGCGTTGCGGGTGCGGATCTTGTGTTTCTCGCGCAATCCGATGGGTCTCCCGATCCTGCACGGGGAGGCCGGGGTGGCCGCGGTGCCGTTACCGGCACCGCGGCCACCGTCGGATTCGCGTCGTGGTGACGCCGCCATCGGACTACGCGGGAGCCGTGGCCTTCTCCAGGGACGTACCGTCGCCGGGAAGGTTCTCCAGTCCGTTGTTGCGCACCGCGCCGCCCTCGATGTCGAAGTCGACGACCAGCTTGTCCAGCCACTTGGGCAGGCCCCAGGCCCGGTCGCCCAGCAGCGCGATCACCGCGGGCACCACCGTCATGCGGATGATGATGGCGTCGAAGAAGACCGCGATGGCCATCGCGAAGCCGAGCATCTTGGAGGTGGTGTCGGGGGCCAGCATGAACGCGGCGAACACGCTGATCATGATGACCGCGGCCGACGACACCACGCGGGCGCCGTGCCGGTAGCCGGCGATGATGGCCTCCTTGGCGGTCATGCCGTGGATGTATTCCTCGCGGACGCGGGTCAGCATGAACACCTGGTAGTCCATCGCCAGGCCGAACACCACGCCGATGAGGAAGATCGGCAGGAACGACAGCAGCGGCATCGTGTTGTCGATCAGGCCGAACCAGCCTTCCTGGAAGATCGCCACGGTGGCGCCGAAGGCGGCGAGCACCGAGAAGATGAATCCGATGGTGCCGATCAGCGGAACCCACAGCGACCGGAACACGGCGATCATGATCAGGAATGCCAGGCCGACGACGACGATCAGGTACGGGACCAGCGCCTTGTCGAGCTTCTCGGACATGTCGGCCATGATCGCGGTCATACCGCCGACGTGCATCTCACCACCGGCCGCGGAGATCTCGTTCTTGTAATCGCGGATCTGTTCCATCAGGTCGTGGGTGGCCTGATCGGACGGGCCGCTGTTGGGGATGATCGAGATCAGCGCGGTATCGGCGCCCGCGTTCGGGTTCTTCGGATCGCTGCCGTTGCCCATCCAGGCCAGGGCCTTGGCGTTGGCGACGTCGTCGAGCGTCTTGATGTGGGCGACAGCCTTGTCGGCGGCGGCCGAGACGTCACCGTCGGCGGTGCGGACGGTCACCAGCAGCGGGCCATTGATGCCCTTGCCGAAACCCTCTGCGAGCAGGGACAGCGCCTTGTTCTCGTCCTCGCTGTTCATCGTCATGCCCAGTTCCATCTTGGACATCGGGATGGCGGCGGCGATCAGGATCACCAGACCGGCGATGATGAACGGCAGCGGCTTGGATGTGACGGCCCGGCCGAACCGGACACCGTTGGTGACGTCGGTCTCCGACTCCTCGGCGTGCTTGATCCACGGGATCTTGGGGGTGAACGCGAAGCGTCCGAACGCGCCGAGCAGCGCCGGGATGAAGGTGATGGCGGCCAGCACGGCGAGTGCGACGGCGATACCGGCACCGGCACCCATCTGGGTGACGAACGGCAGACCGATCACCATGAGCGCGACGACGGCGATGATCACGGTGAGGCCGGCGAACACCACAGCCGATCCCGCGGTACCCACCGCACGCCCGACGGCGTCCTCTCTGGATCCGCCTCTGGCGACCTCGCTTCGGTACCGGGACACGATGAACAGGGCGTAGTCGATGGACACGGCGATGCCGAGCATGGTCACGATGCCGGTGGCCGACTCGTTGATGTTGAGGAACTCGGTGCTCAGAGTCAGCAACATGATGGTGATCAGCACGGCGAAGATGCCGGTGATCAGCGGGATGAACGCGGCGACGAGGGCGCCGAAGAACACGATCATCACGATGAACGCGACGCCGAAGCCGAGCATCTCGGCGGCGCCACCGGCCTCCTGGACCGACATCAGCGATCCGGTGGCCTCCACGTTCAGGCCGCCGGTGCGATGTTCCTTGAGGATGTCGACGAACGCGTGTTTGTCGTCGATCTTCAGGTCCATGATGTTGGTGCTCTGCTTGACCTGGATGAGGCCGACCTTGCCGTCCTGGCTCAGCACCTGCGCCGCTGCCTCAGCGGGTGCGGCGAGCGGGTTGACGATGCTCGCGGCGTCCTTGAGGTCGGGCAGTTCCTTGAGGCCCGCGACGAGTTTGTCGATCTCGGCGGTGTGCTTGGCGAGCCCGTCGGGAGCCTGGACCAGGACACTGGTCGAGGCCTGCTCCTGTTCCTCGGTCGCTGCCGGGAAGTACTCCTGCATGGTGGACATCGCATCGCCGGCGTCGGTGCCGGGCAGTTCGAAGTCCTTGGAGAACTGCGGCTGCAGGGCGCTGACGAGGCTGACGACGAGGACCATCGCTGCCACCCAGGCGGAGATCACCCACCACTTGTGTCGAAATGAGAACCGGCCGAGCCGGAAGAGTATGGACGCCATGGTCTCCATCCCTCGAAACTGGATTGGCAAGATGTGGCAGTCAATCAAAAGTGGAACTGACTACCAGTTCGGTATACGCCCCGGAATTTGTGATCGCAACCTTCGCGGAGCATCTGTGATGGACATCGCCCCAGGATGTCCATGTGACGACGCTAGGGCACAAGGTCACTACGCGACACTGAATAACTTCTCCCGACTGCACATGCGGGTTCAAGTGTGCTGGTCAGTGCACGGTCGCCGCATCCCCCGATGTGCCGAACCCGCCCCCTACTTAGGTATGACGCCGTATCCGGACGCCCTCAGGGTCTACGGTGTTACACATAATGTCTGGACAAACGGTGGCCGCTGTCGGCACCGGACCGGATCGTCGCAGGAGGTAGGGCATGGGACTGAAGATCGGTGTTGTCGGCCTCGGCCGGATCGGCGCCTTCCACGTCGGCACACTGTCGGCACTCGACGCCGTCGACGAGTTGTCCGTCACCGACGTGGTGCCGGTGGCGATCGACTCGGTGACCGGGCGGTACCCGGATGCGCGGGGCTGCGCCGACGCCGATGCCGTGCTGGCCTCGGGCGTCGACGGTCTGGTGATCGCCTCGGCGACCGCCACCCACGCCGCACTGATCGAGCAGTCGGTCGCGGCGGGCATCCCGGTGTTCTGTGAGAAACCGATCGCGATGTCCTCGGGCGAGTCGGCCGCCGTGGTGGACCGGTGCGGCGGGTCGGGAGTTCCGGTGGCCATCGGCTACAACCGGCGCTTCGATCCGGCGGTCTCGGCGGCCCGCGCCGCGGTGGTCTCGGGTGAACTCGGATTCATCACCACGGCCCGGTCGACGACGCTCGACCCGGCACCGCCGCCGATGTCGTATATCGCCGGTTCGGGCGGCATCTTCCGGGACTGCGCCGTCCACGATTTCGACACATTGCGCTGGGTGGTCGGTGGGGATGTGGTGGAGGTGTACGCCACCGGCGCCAACCAGGGCGACCCGGGGTTCACCGCCCACGACGACGTCGACTCGGCCACGGTCATTCTCACCTTCGCCTCCGGTGCGATGGGTGTGGTGTCGGCGACCCGGTACAACGGCCGCGGTTACGACTGCCGGCTCGAGGTGCATGGCAGCACCGATTCGGTGGTGGCCGGCTGGGATCCGGGGACCCCGGTGCGGAACCTGGACCCGGGCTGCGCTTTTCCCGACGGCTCACCGCACGGTTTCTTCATGGACCGGTTCGCGCAGGCCTACCGGCGCGAGCTGGGCGAGTTCTGCGATCTTGTCGGCGGCGCGGCATCGTCGTCGCTGTGCACGATGAACGACGCGCTCGCGGTGGCGCTGATCGCCGACGCCGCGACGGTCTCCCTGCACGAGAAGCGCCCGGTCCGCATCGACGAGATCGCCGAAAGCCCTTCCGCCGGTTGATGTGCCCCTCCGCCGGTTGAGGTGTGAGGAGCGCAAGCGACGAGCCTCGAAACCCGGTGAGCGAACAATGTCGTCTCACCGGGTTTCCAGGCTCGCAAGCTCGCACCTCAACCGGCGAAGGGGGTACCTTGGGCCGGCGGGGCGGTCCGTCAGGTCAGCTTGTAGACCGTCGTCCCGCCGACCGTGATCGCGGTGAAGTTCTCCGCGACCCACTCGGAGATCTCCGAGTTGCCGCCGGGTCCGCCGCCGCTGCCGCCGATGTAGTAGCCGATCTTGCCCGCCGCCACGTAGGCCTTGAACTCGTCCAGCGTCGGGGCGGGGTCACCGCTCCAGCCGCCGATCGCCATCACCGAGGTGCCGGTGGCCAGTTCGATACCGGCCGCGGACTGCGAGCCGTTGGTGGCCGCCGACCAGGTGGTGCCCGCCGACTTCAGCAGCGCCACCAGTTCGGTGTTCGACGAGATGTCCTCGCCGCCGGGGCCGCCACCGCCCTGACGTTGTCCGTCGGTGTTCTGGCTGTTGGTGCCGGTCGAGTTCGTGCCGGTGCCTTTCTGGCCGGTGGTGCCGGTCGAGTTCTGGCCGCCGGCTCCGCCGCCGTTGCCGCCGGGACCGCCGCCGCCGGGGCCGCCCATGCCGCCGCCGCTGATCGAGGTGCTGACCGCGGTCGGGATCGAACCGCCGTGCGATTCGGAGGCGGTGGCGATCGTGAAGGCCGCGGTACCGCCGAAACCGGCGAGCGAGCCGGCAATGAGTGCCGAGGCGACCAGCTTGCGCATACCCAGGGTGCTGCCGATCAGCAGACCGGCGACCGAAATCAGCGCCACCACTCCGATGGCCCAGCGGCACCATTCGGGGCCCCAGCTGTTGCGGTTGAGCAGCACGATCGACCACCATGCGGCCAGGCCGATCATGCCGGCCATCGTCAGGCGTCCGTCCCAGTGGTCACGTCGGCGCCAGGCCAGTACCGCGCCGATGCCCACCAGGGCGCCGATCGCCGGGGCCAGTGCCACCGTGTAGTACGGGTGGATGGTGCCGCTCATGAACGAGAACACCAGTGCGGTCACCAGAAGCCAACCACCCCAGGCGAATACGGCTCCACCCTCGACGCGGTTCATGCGTCCGGTGAAGTTGCCGAGCTGGTTGATGCTGCGCACGCCGATCCAGGCCGCGAAGACCAGGACCAGCAGCGCCACCGGCAGCAGCCAGGAGATCTCGTTGCCCATCTCGGAACTGAACAGGCGGTTCAGGCCGGTCTCACCGCCGAACGAGCCGCCGGCCTGACCGCCGCCACCGCCGGGACCTCCGCTGCCGCCGCTGATGCGGCCCAGACCGTTGTAGCCCAGGACGAGGTCCATGAAGCTGTTGTCGGTGGACCCGCCGATGTAGGGGCGCGAGGATTCGGGCACCAGCATGGTGACCACCACGAACCAGCCGGCGCTCACGATCAGCGCGACGGTCGCGCCCACCAGGTGCAGGACCCGCTTGACCCAGCCGTTGTTCGCGAACACCAGGTATGCCAGACCGAAGGCGGGCAGCACCAGCAGGCCCTGCATCATCTTGGTGAGGAAGGCGAAGCCGAGGGCCACGCCCACCAGCGCCAGCCAGCGTCCGGAATTGGCCGAGATGGCCCGCACCAGGCAGTAGGCGGCAGCCGTCATCAGCAGCACCAGCAGCGCGTCGGGGTTGTTGAACCGGAACATCAGCGCGGCGGCCGGGGTGAAGGCGAGCACGGCGCCCGCGATCAGGCCGGCGACGGTGCCCTGTGTCGGGTCGCTGAACGTGCGGCGCATCGTCGCGTACAGCAGGCCGACCGCGGCCACACCCATCAGTGCCTGCGGAGCCAGTGCGGCCCAACTGTTCACGCCGAAGACGCGCATCGACAGCCCCGTAACCCACAGCGAGGCAGGAGGTTTGTCGACGGTGATGAAGTTGGCCGCGTCGAGCGAGCCGAAGAACCATGCCCGCCAGCTCTGCGAACCCGCTTGTGCCGCAGCCGCATAGAAGGTATTGGCGAATCCGCTCGCGCTCAGGTTCCACAGGTAGAGCACGGCGGTGGTCGCCAGCAGGCCGCTCAGGGACCACCTGCTCCACCACAGCGGACGCCGACGCGACGCCGCCCCGGGCGGTGGCGCCGGCGTCACCTCCGGTGCGGGCCGGTCGAGTACTGCTGTCATGTCTGCATCTCCTTTTCTGGTCGGTAGCCAGAATGGGCGCTGTCCCTCCGATGGCACTGGACGGACGCTGGGAGATACCTGTGAGCGCATCGGTACAGGTCAGGGCCGGATCTCGGGATGAGATGCGGGTTCTGCCGCCCGATCAGAACACGTTCAGGGGCACGGCCTGACCGGCCAGGTGGGGACGATGCGGACGCAGGGTGAACTCGACCTGGCCCGAACCGGTGGTGACGGTCCCGAACACCATGCCGGCGGTCGCGTCGGTGAGGGTGAGCGGCGGTCCGGATGCCGTCCGCACCACCGACCCTGACCGCCCGGTGGTCTTGTTCCGCCACGCGAGGGTCACCTTCACGGTGCAGTAGCGGGGAGTGCCGGAGATGCCGAACAGGTTGGCGCTCAGCGAGTATGACACCTTGCCGAGATTCGACACAGGCGTCCCGTCGGGATAGAGGTACGGCTGCGTCGACACCATCGCCCGCACCGCGCCCGCGCAGAGCGGGCTGTCGGAGAGGGTGTACACCTGTCCGGTCCGCGCCTCCCGGCGCAATGACGGATCGTGCGGGTTGTACGGATTGGCCGTCGCCGGAGCGACTGTCAGTGCCGCTGCCGTGAGCGCGGCCGCGGTGGACAATGCGGCGACCGCCGCCCGGGTCTGCCTGCGTGTGGATGCCATGACGCCCGCCTTCCGAAGGGGAATGTCGTACGCCATACCTGTCGGTTTGTGCTGGTGAGGCGTTACCCCGGCCACGGCGGTCGGTGCGGCACTATGCTCGGAGGGCATGAGTGTCCACGCGTTCGAACAGAGCCAGAAACTACGTCTGCTCACCACCGGCGAGACCGGTCAGCTGCTGGGCTACCTGCCGTCGGGTCTGCTGAGCGTGCAGCTCACCGCCGGCGGCATCGTCGTCATCGACGAGAAGGATGTGGAGAAGGTCTAGGTGAGCGACTGCCCGCACTGCTGGCAGTAGATCGCGCCGATCGGGTTGCCGTGCGAGCAGCCCCGGCAGGGCACCTGCTGCGCGAGCGACGACCCGCACGCGGTGCAGAATCTGCCGCCGGCGGCGTGGGTGCCGCACGACGGGCAGCGCGTCGACGACTGCTGTCCCAGATCGATGCCCCCGATGAGGTCGACGTTGCGCAGCCCGTCACGCATCTGGTCACGCCGGGCATCGGCCTGCAGTTGTGCGAGTTCGTGCGCCTGATTGGGGGAGCAACGCACACACTGTCCTACCTGGTCGTTCCAGCAACCGTCGTCGCACACCCAGTCGCCGCAGCCACGGCACTGCCGGAAATGCGGCGACACCTCCGCCACGGCCTTCGCGAGGGCCCTGTCCTTGGCCTCGGAGTTGGTGCTGCGGTCGAGGAAGCGGTCGGCGGCCGAGGTGACCCGGTACATCGCCCCGTAGCCGACGAGGCGGCCCAGACCCTGGACGATCTTCTGTCCGGTGGCGGCCATATCCCGCTGGAACCCGGACCGGAAGCCGTTGCCGCAGCGTTCGCAGCGGAACTCGAACTGGTAGCCGTCGTTGTTCGACAGGTCGCTGTAGTTGCCGGTGAACGGGATTCTGATGGACACGGTGACCTCACGACTCGATGGCGGACTGCAACGGAATGTGCTGAGAATAGCGCCCCGGCGGCGTGGCGACCACGGTCGGCCCGGCACCTGTCAATCGAACGGAAGACGAGCCGTGGGTCGCCCTCAGATCCATCCGAGCGAACGTGCCTTGAGCGCCGCCTCGTACCGGTTGGTCGCGTCCAGTTTGCTCATCGCCGACGACAGGTAGTTCCGGGTGGTCCCCACCGACAGGTGCGCCCGGGAGGCGATCTCCTCCACCGATGCGCCGGTGATGGCGTATTCGAGGACGTCGGCCTCGCGCGGGGTGAGCGGGGAGTTGCCGGAGCTGATGGCCTCGGCCGCCAGCTCCGGATCCACATAGCGGCCGCCCCGGTGCACGGTGCCGATCACCTCTGACAGCGTCGACGCCGGTGTCGTCTTGGGGAGGAAGCCGCGTATCCCGGTTTCCAGGGCGCGTTTGAGATACCCGGGCCGGCCGTGGCTGGTGACGATGATGATCGGTGCGTCGGGGGTGACCGTGAGGATGTCGGCGGCGGTCTCGATGCCGTCGATGCCGGGCAGTTGCAGATCGATGACGGCGACGGCGGGCGCGCCGGCCGCGTCGACGTGCTGGTGCCAGAGTGCGACGAGTTCTTCGCCCGTGCCGACGTGTGCTTTCACCTCGATCTCGGGATCGAGGTCGAGCATGGTCGCCATGGCCACCCGGATGAGTTCCTCGTCATCGGCCAGAAATACGGGAATCATGTGTTGTCCCAACGTATGTGAAGTCCGAACCACCCGTCGTCGAGCGAGGTGTCCAGGGTGGCGCCGACGGTGTCGAGGCGCTCGGCCAGGCCCCGCAGGCCGGATGGTTCGGCCGGGTCAGCGTCTTGTATGCCGTTGTTGCGCAAGGTGATACCGGCAGAACCGAGGATCAGCCGTGCCTCGTCCGCAGTCGAGTGTTTGACGATGTTGGTGGTGCCTTCCCGCACCACCCACGCCGCCGCGTCGTGCAGTGCGGAGGGGATGGCCGAGGGGGATCCCTCGACGCTCAGCTCGCAGCCGGCGGATCTGAGCAGTGCTGCGGCACCGTCGATCTCGGCGGCCAGGTCGAGTTGCCGGTAGCCGCGCACCAGGGTGCGCATCTGCTCCATCGATTCCACGGCCAGCGTCCGGATCTCCTCGACCTCCCCGGCTGCGCGGGTGTTGTCGCCGGCCCGCAACAGCGCCGACGCCAGCTCGCCTTTCACCGCTATCGCCGAGAACCCGCGCCCCACCACGTCGTGCAGGTCGCGGCTGAACCGCAGGCGTTCCTCGGCGACGCGCAGGCGGGCCTCGGCCGACTTGGCCCGCTCCAGATCGTCGATGACCTGCACGGTCCAGACCGTCAGCCGGACGGCTATCGCGATGAAGAGGGCGACGGACACGGTGATCGCGGCCAGCGGGGCGATGTCGGACGGCGAACCCGCGAACGTGAGCACCGACACCGCGGAAACGGCCAGGACCGGAAGCCACGGGCGCGGCCGGAAGAGGCTGATCACGACGATGCCGTACAGGCCCACGGTCAGGCCCCCGGACGCCAACGGTGCCGAATCCGAACCGGTGACACGGAAGGCGATCGCGGCGACCGGCCACAGCACGACCAGAAGTGCGGTGACAACGATCAGCACGGGCTTGCGATAACGGCCACGCCACTCGGTGTCGGGTGAATCGCCGGTATCGGTGGGCGCGGGTGAGGCCGCTGACGCGGCGAGGGTCGGGTGGAACTCGACCGCCCCGATCGCGCACACGCCGCCGACCACGATGAGCGCGGCGATGTGCCATTCGGTCACCGACCCCACCGCGAGCATCAGGATCGGGATCGCGAGGGCGACCTGCAACGACACCCGCGAGTAGAACCGGTACCGCTCGGTCGTCGGCAGATGACGCCACCAGGAGGTGAGGCGTGTGGCGATCATGGCAGCGCACCCGGTCGGATCGGCGTCACCCGCGGTCGTCCCAGCGGAAACTCCGCACGATCATCCACAGGGCAAGGGCAGTCCACAGAGCCATTGTGGCAACAGGCTGCCCGATCTCGCCGAAAACCTCGCCGAAGCGCAGCGGCGTGGCGGCGTCCGCGGCGTCGAAGCGCAGGCCCGACGTGCCCAGGTGTATCAGGTCGCTGACCGCCGCGAACGGAGTCCAGTCGGCGATCCGGGCCAGATTGTCCGGGAGGATGTCGCGGATCGATGCCATGCCGGCGACGGCGAGGACGAACACCGGCAGCGATGTGATCTGTGCGGCCTCGGCGTTCTTGGTGATCGTGGTGGTGGCCAGCGCCAGCAGCGCGAACACGACGATGCCGGTGCCGATCGCGAGCGCGATCGCGATCACGTTGACGGGTGCCGGCGCCCCGAACGCGTACATGACCCCGGCCACCGCGCCCGTGGACACCAGCGTGAGCAGCGCGCCGGGGACCGCGGGTGCCGACATCAGCTGCCAGTCGGTGGCCTCGCCGGTGCGCAGCCGTTTGAGCACACCCTCGTCGCGGCGGGTCACCACCATCGACAGCACCGTGTAGTACTGCACGAACAGCAGCGCCATCATCGCGAAGGTCTCCATGGCCGCGGCCGTGAGGGCGGCGGTGGCGCCGTCGTCGGAGTTGCGGCCGATGAAGAAGGTCAGCAGCGGCAGCCCGATCGGGAAGACGGTGCCCATGAACACCAGGGTCCGGTTGCGGATCAGTTGGCGGAACTCGGCTTTCGCCAGAGCGGCCAGTGGCTGTAGCCGAAAGTTGTTCGGGAGAAGGGTGGTTGAGGTACTCATCAGAAGTCCTTCGGTGAAGTCGGTTCTGGGTTATCCGGTGTGGGCGAGCGCCTCGGAGGTGCCGCCGGCCGCCGCGGCGAGGAAGACCGACTCCAGCGAGGCGGACTGGGCCTGCAGCCCGGCGAGCGTGATCCGCTCCCGATGCGCCCACGACAGCAGCTCGAGCAGGTGCTCCTGCAAGGTGAAGGTGCTGATGGTGACCCGATCACCGGCGTCGATACGCGCCGCCGGGAGCTGCGGGAGCGTCACCCCGGGATGCTCGAACGTGATGCGGGCGGGGTGCTTGTCGACGATGTCGTGCAGCGTGCCGTGTTCGACGATGCGGCCGTCGTGCATGATCGCGATGCGGTCGGCGAGTTCCTCGGCCTCGTCGAGATAGTGCGTGGTGAGCACCATCGTCACCCCCGACGCCTTGAGTCCGGCGAGCAGACGCCAAGTCTGGCGGCGGCTTTCGGGATCAAGGCCGGTCGTCGGCTCATCGAGGAACAGCAACGTCGGCTGCCCGATCAACGCGCACGCCAGATCGACGCGCCGCTTCTCCCCACCCGACAACGATCCGACGCGCACATCCGCCCGGTGGGCGAGATCGACCAGCCCGAGCACATGCTCGACGGTCGTCGGATGCGTGCAGGTGCCCCGCCACATCTCCAGCGTCTCGGCGACGGTGAGTTCGGCGGGCAGACCACCCGATTGCAGCATCACCCCGGTCTCGGCACGAATCCGGTGGCGCTCGGCGACCGGATCGCCACCGAACACCGTCACAGTCCCCGACGTCGGTCGCGCCAGCCCTTCGAGAAGGTCGAACGTCGACGTCTTGCCCGCCCCATTGGTGCCGAGCAACGCGAACACCTCACCGTGCCGCACGTCGAAATCGATGCCTTTCACGGCCTCGTACGCGGTTTTCCCGGATCCGTACACGCGCCGCAGCCCGCGCACGGAGATGACCTGTGATTGCTCAGTTCGGCTCATACCTCTACGGTGCCGAAAACCGCTCTGACCAGGTAGTGCACCCGATCACCAGATCGGATGCACATCCTCACGCCACACCGATGACGTTTGTCATCACCGCGGTGAATCCTGTGACACCGAGGTCAGTCGGGTGGTGCGATGAGGGTGTCGTAGAGGGTCTCGAATTGTGCGGCGCGGCCGGCGTAGTAGGCGGCCCGATCCGTATGTGGCTCGCAGACGTAGCCGGGTTCGGGGCGCCAGCGTTCGATGCCTGGGGCGAGGGTGTCGAGTGCGAGGTAGGCGGTGCCCAGCAGGGTGGTGCGTTTGGCGTCGACGATGTCGATGGGCAGGCCGAGGACGTCGCTGACGGCCTGGAACAGTTCGGGCCGGGCGGCCACGGTGCGGCCACCCGCGGCGATCTTGACCGCGTCCGGTGCGGCGGGCCGCAATTGGCCGGCGACGCGACCGTAGCTCAGGGCGATACCCTCCACGACGCCGCGGTAGATGTCGGTGGCACTGGTGGCGGCGCTGACCCCGGTCATGGTGGCGCGGGCGCCGGCGGCCCAGCCGGTCGAGCGTTCGCCGGTGAAGAACGGCAGCACCAGCGGCGTGGTCTCCGACGGTTCGGCGAGCAGCGCCGCCCGGATGGCGTCGTCGGTGAGCTGGTCGGCGGCGAGGGTTGTGCCCAGCCAGTCGGTGGCGCGGCCGACGTCGTTGAGCGCGCCACCGAGGATCCACTTGTGCGCCGACACCGCGTAACACCACAGTCCCGGTGGCAGATCCTCCGGCAGTTCGTCGACCACCACGCGCAGTGCGCCGCTGGTGGCGCCTGTCGCGCCGATGGTGGTCGCGTCAGCGGCGCCGAGACCGACGTTGGCCGACAGCCCGTCGGAGACGGGGGCGAACCAGCGGGCGCCGGCGACGGCGGGCCAGCGCCGGGCCGCCGCATCTGCCTGTGGTCCGGTAGGGGTGAACGGGTCGTCGAGATGATGGATCGGCGGCAGTTGGTCCGGTGAAATCCCGGACAGCGCGACGATGTCCGGTGACCAGTCGCAGGTCCGGCGGTCCACCAAGCCGGTCCACGAGGCGCTGGCGGTGCCGGTGCCGTGCACACCGAGCAACCGGCGGTAGACGTAGTCACCCAGCGAAAGGTAATGGGTGGGAGCCAGATCCGGTCGGGTGTCCGACAGCCACCGCAGCCGGGCCGGCCAGTAGCTGGAGTGGATGCGGGTGCCGGTGTGCTGCTGCACCGAATGTTCGTCGGCCTCGGCCCGCAACTGCTCCACCTGGGCGGCGCACCGGCCGTCGGCGTAGGTGAAACATGGGGTCAGAGCGGTGCCGTCGGCGTCGACGGCGATCATCGAGGATGCGAAGGAGTCGAAGGCCACGCCCGCGACGGTGCGGTGCCGGAGCCGATCGGACAGCACGTCCAGGATGTGCGAGAGTTCGTCGACCACCTGATCGGGGTCGATGACCGAGGTGCCGTCGGCGGCGGAGGTGAAGGTGTGCGGAACCTTCACCCGCTTGCCGACAGGCCGTCCGTGGGCGTCGTACAGCGACCCACGGCATGCCGTGGACCCGACGTCCAGGCCCAGCACGAGCGGGTCCGCGGCCTCGGCGAGAGCGATTCCCTTGGTCACGTCACTCCTTGTCGAAAAACCCTTGCCGTCCGGTGGTTCCAGGGTGGCTACGTGACCAGGCTCAGCAGCCAGACGAAGACGAACCCGACCACCGAGATGGCGGTTTCCATCAGCGACCAGGTCTTGATGGTCTGGCCGACGGTCATCCCGAAGTACTCCTTGACCAGCCAGAACCCCGCGTCGTTGACGTGCGAGAAGAACAACGACCCGCAGCCGATGGCGAGCACCAGCAAGGCGAGATGGTTGGGTGACAGGTCTGCCGCGAGCCCGGCGACGATGCCCGCGGCGGTGACGGTCGCGACCGTGGCCGATCCGGTCGCCAGCCGGATGCCGACCGCCACGAGCCAGCCGAGCAGCAGCACCGAGAAGTTCTTGCCGGTGGCCCAGTCGGCGATCACATTGCCGACACCGGCATCGACGAGGACCTGCTTGAATCCGCCGCCCGCGCACACGATCAGCATGATCCCGGCGACACCGGGCAGGCCCCGGCCGAGCGAATCGCTGGCCTCGGAGCGGCTCATGCCGCTGCCGAGCCCCAGCACGAAATAGGCGACCGACACGGTGATCAGCAGCGCCACCGACGGGGTGCCGATGACGTCGAGGATCTTGCGGGCCAGGTTGTCCTCGTCGGTGACAACCAGTTTGACGATCGCATCCGGCAGCATCAGCGCGACCGGCAGCAGCAGCATCGCCACCGCCCGGGAGAACTTCGGTTGCCGGGTCGCTCCGGTCTCGGCGGGCGGTTTGGCCTCGGCGGCCGCGCCGGCCGCCGCATGCGCGTCGATAGGTACGAGCCGGTCGAGGAATCTGCCCAGCAGCGGACCGCAGATGATCAGGGTGGGAATCGCCACGATGATGCCGAACAGCAGCGTGCGGCCATGATCGGCGTGCAGGCTCGCGATCGCCGTTTCCGGGCCGGGATGCGGCGGCACCAGGCCGTGCAGCACCGACAGGCCGGCGAGGGCGGGAATCCCGACCAGGATGAGCCGGTGCCCGGAACGCCGCGCCACCATCACCACGATCGGCACCAGGATCACCACGCCGATCTCGAAGAACATCGGCAGACCGATCAGCGCCGCCAGCAGCGCCATACCCCACGGCAATGCGGCGCCCGAGAGTTTGGTGCTGATCGTGTCCACGACCCGTTGGGCGCCACCGGATTCGATGAGGATCTGCCCGAGCATCGCGCCGAGCGCGATCAGCAGCGCCACCGCCCCGGCGGTTCCCGAGAATCCGCCGTTGGGCGATATCGCGCCGTTGGTGAAACTCTTCACCGCGGCGGCGCCGGGAACCCAGGCCACCAGCGCGACCACCGCCGAGGCGATGAGCAGCGACAGGAACGGGTGCAGCTTGATCACGGTGATCAGCACGACCACGGCGGCGATGCCGGCGAGCGCGGCCAGCAGCAACTGCGTGTTTCCGGCGGCGGTGATCTGTGTCGGCGCGTCGCCGACCGGCGCCGGTGCGTCGGCGGCAACGACGAGCATGTTCATCAGGCGAAGTTAACCCACACGGCCAAGCTCGTTGCCGGATTGGCGGATTCAGGTTCCCGGGTCGCCGGGGACCGAGACCTCGCGCAGCACCGTGAGGGCGCGGTCGATGATCGGGGTGGCGGGGTCGCCGAGGCGGCGGGCGGCGACGAGGTCGACGCCCGGGGTTGCCGCGGCCAGGGGGTGGTAGGTGATGCCGGCAATGCCGATCGCGGACGTCGGTTCGGGGACGAGCGCAACACCGAGGCCCGCGGCGACGAGCGTGACCAGGGTCGACGTCTCGATGACCTCGTGGCGGATTCGCGGGGTGAATCCGGCTGCGGCGCAGACGGTTGCGAGCACGCTGTTCATCACCGAACGGCCACCGCCCGCGTGGGCGACGAAATCCTCATCGCGCAGGGTGGCGATGTCGACGGCGCCGGTGGCCGCCGCGGGGTGGCCGTCGGGGAGGGCGATCATCAGCCGGTCGGTGCGCAGCCTCTCGAAACCCACGTCGGGCCGGTCGCCGGAATGACGGAGCAGCGCGAGGTCGATGTCGCCGGTGCGCAGCGCGGCGAACTGGTCGGGGGCGAGCATCTCGCCGCGGATGCTGACCTCCAGGTCGGGGAGGCGATCGCGGAGCGCTCGCGCGAAAGCGGGCAGCACCGAGTAGGTGGCCGATCCGACGCAGCCGATCGACAGCCGTCCGACGCTGCCGTCGGCGACGCGCTGTGCGTGCAGGCCCGCTGCGTCCACGGCGTCGAGGATCGCGACGGTGTGGGCCAGGTAATCGGCTCCGGCGGGGGTCAGCTCGACGCTGCGCGTCGACCGGGTCAGCAGCGCGACGCCCAGCTCGTCCTCGAGCTGCCGGATCTGCTTGGACAGCGGTGGCTGTGCGATGTGCAGGCGTGCGGCGGCGTGGCCGAAATGCAGTTCCTCGGCGACGGCCCGGAAGTACCGGAGATGACGCAACTCCACGCGGCTGATGATAGTGGCAGTTGATATCTCTTGGGTATCAATATCGGCGTTATAGGTACTTCACTCGGAAGAATATTCTCCCTACGCTGGGGATATGTCATCGCCTACCGACATCGTCATCTGCTCGCCACTCCGCACACCCGTGGGGCGGATGGGGGGTGCGCTGGCCGCGGTACCCACCGCCGACCTGGCCACCGGCCTGTTGCGGGAACTGGTCACGCGCACCGGCCTGACCGGCGATGACGTCGACGACGTGGTGCTCGGCCAGGGCTACGCGAGCGGCGAATCGCCCGCGATCGGCCGGATCGCCGCACTCGACGCCGGTCTGGGTGAATCGGTTCCCGGCATGCAGCTGGATCGGCGCTGCGGCTCCGGCCTGCAGGCGGTCCTGAACGCGGCCTCGGCCATCGCCTCGGGCGGTGGTGACCTCATCATCGCCGGCGGCGCCGACTCGATGTCGAACGTGGAACACTACGCGCTCGGCCTGCGGACCGGGGTGCGGCAGGGCGGCATCGACCTCATGGACCGGCTCGACCGGGCTCGCGCCACCGCCGGTGGCCGCTCGCATCCGATCGGCGGCGGCATGATCGAGACCGCCGAGAATCTGCGCGCCAAGTACGGGATCAGCCGCCAGGCGCAGGACGAGCTCGCCGCCCGCTCCCACGCCCGCGCTGTCGCCGCCCAGGGCGCGGGACTGTTCGCCGACGAGATTGTCGCTGTGACGATACCGGGTAAACGCGGTCGCCCCGACACCGTCGTCGACACCGACGAGCATCCCCGGGCCGACGTCGACGCCGAATCTCTGTCCAGGCTGCGCGCCGTGCGGAGCCGGATCGACCCGGATTCGACTGTGACAGCGGGCAACGCGTCCGGCCAGAACGACGGCGCGGCACTGTGCGTGGTGACCACCGCCGAGAACGCGCAGCGCCGCGGACTCACCCCGCTTCTCGCGTTGCGCTCGTGGGCCGTCACCGGCTGCGCCCCCGAGACCATGGGTATCGGCCCGGTTGGAGCCACCGCGAAAGCCCTTGCGCGGGCGGGGCTCACGCTCGCCGACATCGACCTGATCGAACTCAACGAGGCGTTCGCCGTCCAGGTGCTCGCGGTGCTCGCCGAATGGGGCGTCGACGCCGAGGACGAACGCCTCAACCCCAACGGATCCGGCATCTCGCTCGGACATCCGATCGGCGCCACCGGTGCCCGCATCCTGGCCACCGCCGCCCACGAGGCCCGGCGCCGCGACGCGCGCTACGTGCTGGAAACCATGTGCATCGGCGGCGGTCAGGGGCTGGCCGCGGTGTTCGAGACGATCCGGTGAGCGCCGCCGCCCCCCATGCCGGCCCCCTGACCACCATCGACCATTACTGAGATCGGAGACGGATTTCCGTGGCCAAGACAGCAATTCTCCCCACCACCGACGAGGCGGTGGCCGGTATCGAGGACGGATCGACCATCCTCGTCGGCGGATTCGGCCTCGCCGGAATGCCTTTCGACCTCATCGACGCCCTGATCCGGCAGGGCGCCAAGGACCTCACCATCGTCGCCAACAACGCGGGTAACGGCGACGTGGGCCTGGCCGCGCTGCTCGCCGCCGGCCGGGTCCGCAAGGTGATCTGTTCCTTTCCGCGGCAGGCTGATTCGTATGTGTTCGACAAGCTGTACCTGGCCGGCGAGATCGAACTCGAAGTGGTGCCGCAGGGCAACCTCGCCGAACGTATGCGCGCCGCCGGCGCCGGGATCGGCGCTTTCTACTGCCCGACCGGGGTGGGTACCCAGCTCACCGAGGGTAAGGAGATCCGTACCATCGACGGCCGCGACTACGCCCTCGAATACCCCATCCGCGGCGACTACGCGCTGATCAGCGCCCACGCCGGCGACCAGATGGGAAACCTGGTCTACCGCAAGACCGCCCGCAATTTCGGCCCCGTCATGGCGACGGCCGCCGCGACCACCATCGTGCAGGTCTCTTCGATCGTGCCCACCGGCGACCTCGACCCCGAGGCGGTGGTCACCCCGTCGATCTACGTCGACCGCGTGGTCGAGGTCGAGGCCCGCCACTACACCGTGCAAGGAGCCCGCTGATGTCACTGACCTCCGATGAACTCGCCGCCCGTATCGCACAAGACATTCCGGCCGGTGCCTACGTCAATCTCGGTATCGGCCAGCCCACGAGGATCGCCGATCACCTCGCCCCCGAACTCGGCGTGGTCCTGCACACCGAGAACGGCATGCTCGGCATGGGCCGCGAGGCCAAGGGTGACGAGATCGACCCCGACCTCACCAACGCCGGGAAGGTACCGGTGACCGAGACCCCGGGCTCGGCCTACTTCCACCACGCCGACTCGTTCGCGATGATGCGTGGCGGGCACCTCGACGTGTGCGTGCTCGGCGCCTTCCAGGTGTCGGCGACGGGTGATCTGGCCAACTGGCACACCGGAAAACCCGGCGCCATCCCCGCGGTCGGCGGTGCGATGGACCTGGCCATCGGGGCCAAGGACGTGTACGTGATGATGACCCTGTTCGCCAAGGACGGCACCCCGAAACTGGTGCCCGCGTGCACCTATCCGCTGACCGGAGTGGGCTGCGTGAGCCGGATCTACACCGACCAGGCGGTTTTCGAGATCACGCCCGACGGCGTGCGGGTGAGCGAGACCTTCGGAATCGGCATCGACGAACTGCGCGACCGTCTCGACGTTCCGCTGGAGGCCGCCCAACCCGCCGGTTGAGGTATGAGGAGCGTTGGCGCGGGCTCGCACCTCAACGGCGGGGTGGCTAATGCGTTCGGGAGTCCCGCTCGGTCGGCGGAACATAGTGCAGCCCACGGAACACCGCGCTGTGCGCGAACACCTCCGCGTCGACCTCCGTGCCACGGTGCCGGGCCATCCGCAGGGCCATGCGCAGCAGCATCTTGATGTCGCGGGGCGTGATGTCGGGGAAGCCGCCGACCAGATCGTCGAGCAGATCCTCGTCGAGGGTGACATCGTTGCCCGTGGCGAGGATCTGCCAGATCTGGCGGGCGTCCTTCGGTCGGGGCGGCTGATACTCGATCACCGCCGCACACCGCGCGAGGATGGCCTCGTCGACACCGTCGACGCGGTTGGTGGTGAGAAACAGCAGACCGTCGAAATACTCCAGGGTGCGGAGGAATTCGGCGACGATCGCGTTCTGCGACAGATCCAGGCCGCGTTCCATCACGAAGACATCGGCCTCGTCGAGCAGCAGCACCGCATCCCAGCGTTTGGCGCGGTCGAAAATCACCTCGAGATTCTTGCGGACGAGTTCGGCCGTGATGCCCAGGGAACCGGAATGGATCGAGTACAGCGGCCGGTGGGTGGTCTCCGCGTACACCTCTGCGGTCAGCGTCTTGCCCACGCCGGGGCGGCCTTTGGCCAGGATCACGTTGCCCGCGGACTTGCCGTCGATGATGTCGCCGGTGAACACGGAGATGTCGGTGGTGAGGATATCGAGGAGTTCACGCTGCTCGTCGGGCAGGACGAGCTTGTCGCGCAGATGGGCGTCGTAGACGT
>WBZQ01000133.1_pt1 | contig 69850 bp, 68 predicted proteins | sample 5204251 | NCBI WGS metagenome assembly WBZQ01 (sample SAMN12412402, study PRJNA552823) | activated sludge metagenome | isolation source: activated sludge from nitrification reactor of wastewater treatment plant... | place: USA: Virginia | collected 2017-09
TTGATCCCAGCGGTTATTTGATCTCGGTCCGCAGAATCCGCAGAATGCCGAAGGTCAGCGGAATACCGATCCACACAATCCCCGAGACGATCAGACGCATCCATTCCCCACCGCTCACCCAGTCACCCGACTGGAACGGTGCCTGGGTGAGCGAGGAATCAATCCACTCGCCGACGCTGTCCTTGAACGCGGGCAACAGTTCGTTCACGATGCTGAGCGCCGTCGGCAGCGCGAAGTAGCCGACAATCGCGCCCGGGGTGTTCAGGATCAACGCCGCGAACGCGAATCCGAGCAGAAGATTGAAGATCTGAATCGTGAATGAATTGACGATACCGGCAAGCGTCATCGACCAGCTGCCGGCGGGATCGGAATAGAGCATTCCCGCGATGACGGCGCCGACCGCTCCGAGCACCAGGCTGAGCGCGACCGCACTGACTGCGGCGATGAAGGACGTCGCCAACTTGGCGATCACCACCCGCTCCCGGCGAGGTTCCATCGCGAAGGTGGTGAGCGCGGTCCGCTGACTCCATTCGCCGGTGACCAGCAGGATCGCCATCACCGGCAGGATGATCGCAGTGGGGATGTTCATCAGGCCGAAGAAGTCGCCGAAGGTCAGGTTCTCCGGCTTGTTCCGGTTGCCCGCCAGCATGCCGATCATCACGGCCAGCGCGATGAGGCCGATGGACGCCATCAACCAGAACCCGGCGCGGGTGTCGACAAGTTTGCGCATTTCGACGCGGATGAGTCTGCTCATCGGGATTCCCGGCCGGCCGGTGTCGAGGACGGCGGGCGGTGTGGCTGTGGTGGTCATTGCGGTGCCCCCTGAGTGGCTGAACCCTCACGCGCGGTCGCCGCGGTGAGATCGAGAAACATCTGTTCGAGATTGGCCCCGTCGCCGGGACGCAGTTCGACGAGCGGGATCTGAATGCGCGCGGCGAGTCTGCCGATGTCCTCGGGTGCGACGTCGGCGAGGAAACCGCCCTCGATCACGGGCCGGGCGACGATACCGGCCGCGGTCATCGCCTGCAGCAACGCGTCGTCGTCGAGTGACCGGACCCGGGTGCCGTTGCCGGCGAGCAGTTCCTCCTTGGTGCCCTGCGCCACGATCCGGCCTTGCCCGATCACGACGAGGTCATCGGCGATGATCTCGATCTCGTGCAGCAGATGAGAGGACAGCAACACCGTTCCGCCCCGGTCGGCGTAGTCGCGCAGCAGCGTCCGCATCCAGTGGATACCCGCCGGGTCGAGGCCGTTGGCCGGTTCGTCGAGGATCAGGATCTGCGGGTCGCCGAGGAGCGCGTTGGCTATTCCGAGGCGCTGGCGCATGCCGAGCGAGTAGTTGCGCACCCGGCGCCGGGATTCCTCGGCGGTGAGGCTGACCATCTCCAGCATCTCGTCGACGCGGGTCCGGCCGACGCCGAGGGTCATCGCGCTCAGCCGCAGGATCTCGGCACCGGTGCGTCCGGCGTGCTGCGCCGACGCGTCGAGGAGCACCCCGACCTCGGTGGCCGGGTTGTGGATATCGCGGTAGGAACTGCCACACACGGTGGCCGTTCCGGAGGTGGCGGGTGTCAGACCGGCGATGATGCGCATCGTGGTGGATTTCCCGGCTCCGTTGGGACCGAGGAATCCGGTGACCCGCCCCGGTTTGGACGTGAACGACACGTCGTCGAGCGCGACGTAGTCGCCGTATCTCTTGGTGAGGTTTTCGACGGTGATCATGGTGTCCATCGTGAACCGGCACGTCGCCGGGCGCATCGGGCGACGGGACGAATCGGGATCAGCCGAAAGTCGGACATCACCCTGACCGGGCGGCTGAGGTTTTCCGGTGGGAATCCCCGATAGCGTGAGATGGTGCGTCCCGACGACTATCAGCCCGCCCTGACCTGGCGCAGTCATGTGTGGCGGCTGGCGCTGATGCTGGTGCTCAGCGCGATCGCCTTCGGCGATCAGAACCACGCACAGTATCTGTGGTCGCATGCGCGGTGGCAGTTCGTCGCCGACATCGTGCTAGGCGCGGTGTCGTTGGTGGTGGTGTGGTGGCGCCGTTCACATCCGGTGGCGGTCAACACCTTCGTCAATCTCGCATCGTCGGTGTCGACGCTCAGCCTGGGTCCGGCCGCGCTCGCGCTGGTGTCGCTGTCGACGCGGCGCCGGTGGGTGGAGATCATTCCGCAGCTCCTGCTGGGATTGGCGATGACGGTGGTGACGCAGCAGTTCTTCGCCTCGCCCCGGCCCGAGCCCCAGGCGTTGCAGTACATCACCGCGGTGATCGCCACGGCCGCGATGGTGGCGTGGGGTATGTACATCGGCTCGCGGCGGGAGCTGCTGGCCCAGTTGCGGGCCCGGACCGTGCTCGCCGAGTCCGAACGCGATTCCGAAGTTGCCCGGGCCCGCACCGTGGAACGCACCCGCATCGCCCGCGAGATGCACGACATCGTCGCCCACCGCATCTCGGCGATCAGCATGCACGCGGGTGCGCTCGCGTATCGCACCGACCTGTCGGCCGACGATATGCGGGAGACGGCGCAGACCATCCGGGACACCGCGAACCGGGCGCTCACCGAACTGCGCGAGGTGCTCGGTGTGCTGCGCGACGATCCCGGCGACGCCGATCCCGAGCGACCGCAATCGGGCGCCTTCGACATCGACGCGCTGGTCGCCGACGGTGTCCGCGACGGTATGCGCATCGTCTACACGTGCTCACTTCCACTGGCCGAGGTCCCGGAACCGCTGCTGCGAACGCTCTATCGCAGCCTGCAGGAGGCACTGACCAACGCCCGCAAACACGCGCCGGGGGTGCTGGTGTCGGTGCTGATCAAGGGTGCGCGGGGTTCGGGTGTGGATCTGCTGGTGGACAATCCGTTGCCGTTGACGGCCCCGGCCGGGGTTCCCGCGTCCGGTCTGGGTCTGGTCGGGTTGTCCGAGCGCGTCGCCCTGGCCGGCGGGCGGTATTCGGCGACGCTGGGCGACGACAAACGTTTCGTGTTGCACGTGTGGCTACCGTGGACGGCATGACCGGAGACAACGCGGCCGCGCGCATCATGCTCGTTGATGACGATCCCCTGGTCCGGTCGGGGTTGCGGCTGCTGCTCGGCGGGCAGGCCGATCTGACGATTGTCGCCGAGGCCGCCAGCGGTCAGGAGGCCGTCGACCTGCACACCGCCGATCCGGTGGACCTGCTGCTGATGGATCTGCGGATGCCCGTGCTCGACGGCATCGCCGCCACCCGTATGCTCAAGGCACTGCCGGAGCCGCCCGCGATCCTGGTGCTCACCACCTTCGACGCCGACGACTACGTGGTGCGCGCGCTGGCAGTGGGGGCCGACGGCTTTCTGCTCAAGGACACCGATCCGCCGGAGATCGTGGCCGCGATCCGCGGGGTGCTGGCCGGGCGGCCGGCGCTCAGTCCGTCGGTGACGGCGGCGCTGATCAAGCAGGTCGTCGACGGTTCGGGCGGCGACCGGTCGGCCGCTGCGCGCCGGGCGGCCGAACTGCTCACCGACCGCGAATGCGAGGTGGCGGTGTGCCTGGCCAGGGGCAGTTCGAACGCGGAGATCGCCGCGGAGCTGTTCATGAGCGTGGCCACCGTCAAGGCACACATCTCACACATCTTCGGCAAGCTCGGCGCCACCAACCGGGTGCAAGTGGCCATCGTCATGCACGATGCCGGGCTGGCCTGAGAACTCAGTGCTGTAGCGCGCGGACTTCGACGACGTCTCGGCACCTGCGGCGCAGCTCGGCCTCGAATCCGGAGCGCAGTGTGTCCGCCGACGCCGGGCATCCCCGGCATGCACCCGCAAGGTCGACGGTGACGACGCCGTCGTCGACCCCGATCAGTGCGATCCGGCCGCCGTGGGAGCGTGCGTAATCCCCGAGCCGGCCATCGATCACCTCGCGCGCGACCTCCGCGATCGTGTCGTTGCCATGGCCCCCGGATCCGTCCCCGGCCGGTGTCCCGGCGTGCCAGTCAGCGGGGGTGCGCAGTGCGGCGGTCAGCGCGGTGCGCACCGTCTTCCCGATCCGCGGCCATGCCGCCGGCTCGGCGGTGAGCACCACCGACCGCGCGCCGACGGTGATCGCGGTGAGCGTGCCGTCGGCCTGCATCCGTCCGAGCTCACCCGGCGCCCGCACCGTTCCCCTGACGGTCAGGATGCCGGGCGGGATGATCCAGCGGATCTGGCCCGGCAGATCGCCCGGTTCCGGGTGCATCGGGACCGGCACTTCCGGAAGGCCAAGCGACACAGGCGCACCGCGCGAGGTGACCGCCCGGCGGTTTGCCGGGCGGGGTAGCCGCCTTCGGCGCAGCACGGCCCGTGTCACCACACCCAGACGGTGATGGTGTGGGCGATGTACGCCATCACCCAGGCCAGCACCGAATACGCACAGAAGATGATGACCGGCCAGCGCCACGACGCGGTCTCGCGGCGCAGCACCGCCAGCGTCGACGTGCATTGCAGCGCGTAGACGAAGAAGATGAGCAGCGCAACGATGGTCGGCGGGGTGAACACTTTGTCGCCCTTGTGTGAGCCGTCCTCGTAGCGGGCTTCTTCCAGCCGGGTCGCGGGGTCTTCCGGGTCCTCGGCCGCCGACATCTGCCCCAGTGTGGCGACGAACGTTTCGCGGGCGGCGAGCGACGACAGCACGGCCACATTGGTCTTCCAGTCGAAGCCGAGCGGATCGAAGACGGGCTCGACGCTGTGGCCGAGTCTCGCGGCGACACTGTGGTTCATCGTGTAGGTGGACACCGCCGCCGAGTCGGAGGGGTCGATACCCGCCGATTCGAGGTCGGCGTCCGAGCGCATCGGCAGGTTCAGCAGCGCCCACAGCACGACGGTGGCGAACAGGATGATGGTGCCGGCCTTACGGATGAAACCTTTGACCGGCGACCAGATCTCGACGAGCATCAACTTCCACGACGGGACCCGGTAGGGCGGCATCTCCATCGTGAACGGCATCACCGGCCCGCGGCGCTGAGAGAACACCGAGATGATCTTGGCGACGGTCATCGTCGAGATCGCGCCGAGCAGGTACAGCCCGAACAGGACGGTGCCCTGGGCGTTGAAGATCCACACCTTCGACTCCGACGAGATGAGCATCCCGATCAGCAGGGTGTACACCGGCATGCGCGCCGAACAGGTCATCAGCGGCAGCGACATCACGGTGGCGAATCGTTGCCGCGCCGACGGCATGGTGCGGGTGGCCATGATTCCGGGGATCGCGCAGGCCACCGACGAGAGCATCGCCACGAACGCCCGGCCTTCGAGCCCGACGGTCCCCATCATCCGGTCCATCAGGAACGCCGCGCGCGAGAGGTAACCGAGTTGCTCGAGGAAGGTGATGAGCACGAACAGCAGCGCGATCTGCGGCACGAAAACCAGCACGCCGCCCACACCGCCGATGAGGGCGTCGGCGACAAAGCTGGTGAACCAATTGTCGCCGCCGACGTCGTACACCCATTCGCTGAGCTTCGCGAAACCGGTTTCGACGTAATCCTGCAGCGGCGCGGCGAGCGCGAAGATGGTCTGGAAGAAGCCGAACATCACCGCGAAGAAGATCAGGGTTCCGATCACCGGGTGCAGCAGCACCTTGTCGATCCGTTCGGTGATCGGGTCGGGTTCGGGCGAGCGATAGTCGGCCTCGGCCAGCACCGATTCGCTCCACGCCGCCCATTCCTCGGTGCCCGAGGGCGGCGGGTCGATCACCGGATGCGGCCACGCGGCGATGTCGCCGAGCAGCGAACGGACCTGTGCGCCGGAGCCCTTGCGCCGGCCGTCGATGGCGGCGACCGGGATACCCAGTGCCGCACTGAGCTTGTCGGTGTCGATCGAGCCGCCGCGCCGGGACAGTTCGTCGAGCATGGTCAGGCACAGCACCGTCGGCAGGTCCAGGGAGATGACATCGGCGATGAGCCCGAACGACCGGCGCAGGGTGCCGGCGTCGGCCACCACCAGGATCGCATCGGGTTTCTCGACGCCCTCGATCTCGCCGGCGAGGACGTCGGCGACCACCTGTTCGTCGATGCTGACGGGGGTGAGGTCGTAGGTGCCGGGCAGGTCTTCGAGGGTGATCTGCCTGTCGCCGGTCCTGACGACGCCGACGGTGCGGCTGACGGTGACACCCGGATAGTTGCCGGTCTTGGCCTTGAGGCCGGTGACGGCGTTGAACACCGTCGACTTTCCGGTGTTGGGCGCACCGATGAGCGCGACCTTCGCCGACGACGCGGCGAGCGTCCTGGTCGATGTCGTGGAGCCGGAATCGCAATGCGGGCACGCCGCTTCGGTGCTCGTCCCGTGTTCGCAGTGGCTGTCCAAAGCCGGATCACTCATGATCGGTGCCCGCCTCGCCGCGGAGTTCGACGTCGATCAACGAGGTCTGGGCACCGCGCAGGCAGATCGAGGTGTCGCGGAACCGGTACTGTCGTGGATCCCGCAGCGGCGCGGCGCGCAGCACGGTGACCTCGGTGCCCCGCACCAGACCCATCGCCGAAAGACGGTGGATCACATGAGGATCCGCGTCACCGGAGATTCCGATGACGGTCGCGGTATGGCCCGGTTGAACGCGGTCGAGCGTGGTGTACCGGGCACCTGTCACAGTGCTGGATGCCTTGCCGTAAGCAAGGTCAGGCTGGGCCGATTCGGACATGTCTCACCTCAGGTAACGAAATTACGCTCAGGCAAGGCTCAGCTTCGCGTGACAAAAGTCCCTTTGCGGTCGCCCAATGACCCCTTTGACGATCTGCCGACGAGTGCGTCGGACTCGTCAGAGACCCAGTCCGGTGCCGTGGACACCATGTTCGTCGACCAGTGCGAGTTCGTCGTCGGTGAGTTCCGGGAAGTCGAGGGCGGCCACATTGTGATCGAGTTGCCAGGTGGAGCTGGCCCCGATCAACGCCGACGTGACCTGTGGTCGCCGCAGCACCCATTGGAGCGCAAGCTGCGCCAGCGACTGTCCGCGGGACTCGGCGAGTTTGTTCAGTTCGCGGGCCCGCTGCCGGTAGGTGTCGTCGATGACGTCGGGCCGCAGGAACGTCGAGTTGACCGCGCGGGCGCCGTCGGGGATCTCCTCCAAGTACTTGTCCGTGAGAAGACCTTGGGCCAGAGGCGAATACACGATAAGCCCGAAGCCGTCGCGGTCGGCCGTCTCCAGCAGTCCGTTCTGTTCGATGCGCCGGTCGAAGATGGAGTAGCGGGGCTGGTGGATGAGCAGCGGCACCCCCTCGGCGGCCAGCTCTTCGGCGATCGCGTGCGCACGGTCGGGCAGGTAGTTGGAGATGCCCACGTACAGCGCTTTTCCGCTGCGCACCGCCGACACCAGTCCCGACACGGTCTCCTCCAGCGGCGTCGACTCGTCGGGGCTGTGGTGATAGAAGATGTCGACGTAGTCGACTCCCAGGTCGCGCAGGCTGTGGTCGAGCGATCCCAGCAGCGACTTACGCGATCCGCCCTTCAGATACGGGCTCGGCCCGATCGGATTGCCGGCCTTGGTCGACAGGATCAACTCGTCCCGGTGCGGGGCGAGGTCTTTCGCCAGCACCCGACCGAAGTTCTGCTGCGCGGCACGGTGCGGCGGGCCGTAGCGGTCGGCGTTGTCGAAGTGGGTGATGCCCAGATCGAAGGCGTGCCGGATGATCTCGCGCTGCGTCTCGAACGGATAGTCGGTGCCGAACTTCTGCCACAGACCGAACGAGAACGCCGGCAGGTCCAGGCCCGAGCGCCCGGTCCGGCGGAACGTCGCGTTCTCATAACGGGCCGGGTCGGCGGTGTAGGTGAGTTCGGTGGGTCCGTGGGACACGGTTTTCCTTCCGGTCGGGGCTCGGTTCCGGTGGTGATCTTCCGGTGTGATGCGGGCGGCAGTCCGGCCGACAGATAACCATCCGGCGTGACGTGCGGTCACCCGTTGCGCCCGCGCTGATCGCAACTCGACGGGCAACAGCTGTGCGGCACTAGCTTTCGTTGGGGCCGGCAGCCACACACCTCCCCGACGACCGACGAGAAAGCTGTCATGAGCATCCCGAACACCGAATTCCTCTGGTACATCCCGAATCAGAACGAGCCGGGCCATCGCGGCGACACCGCCGTCGAGGGCCACAACAGCCTGGAGACGCTGACCGAGCACGCGCTCGCACTCGAACGCAGCGGCTGGAAGGGCGCGCTCATCGGCACCTCGTGGGGACGCCCGGACACCTTCACCGTGGCGACGGCGCTCGCGGCACGCACCACCACGTTCGAACCGCTCATCGCGGTGCGCCCCGGGTATTGGCGGCCGGCCAACTTCGCGTCGTCCATCGCGACCCTCGATCACCTGTCCGGTGGCCGAGTGCGGATCAATATCGTCTCCGGCAAGGACAATCTGGGCGCATACGGCGACGCCGAGGCGGAGCAGGCCGACCGCTACGACCGCACCCGCGAGTTCATCCAGATCATCCGCAGACTCTGGACCGAGGAGAACGTCACATTCCGGGGCGAACACTTCTCCGTCGAGAACTCCACGGCCGTACCGCGTATCGAGGCCCGCGAGGGTCGCCCGCACCCGAAGATCTATTTCGGCGGCGCGTCCGAGGCGGCCGAGCGGGTGGCCGCCGCCGAGGCCGATGTCCAATTGTTCTGGGGTGAGCCGCTCGACGGTGTCGCCGAACGCATCGACCGCCTCAAGAAGCTCTCGGAGACCGTCGACAGGCAGCACGCGCCGCTCGAATTCGGTTTGCGCATCACCACATTCATCCGCGACACCACCGACCAGGCATGGGAGGAGGCCCAGGCACGCGTGGCGCAGATGGCCGAATCCGAGCCCACGACCACCGATTTCGTGCGCCGCCGCGAGGCCGTCGGCCAGCGCCGCCTGTTCGACCTCGCCTCCCGCGGCGAGGTGCTCGACGACAACCTGTACACCACCCCCGGCAAGTTCGGTGGTGGCGGTGCCGGCACCACCTGGCTGGTCGGATCGGCCGAGGACGTCGCGAAGTCGCTGCAGAGGTACGCCGATCTGGGCATCACCCATTTCGTGCTGTCGGACACCCCGTACCTGCGCGAGATCGAACGCCAGGGCTCGCAACTGCTGCCGCTGCTGCGCGGCTGAACCGGCCGGCCCCGGCCGGCACAGGAACATGAGACCCACCTAGCAACAGTAAATACAACGGTAGTACTTTCGATCTCATAGCCCACAATTGGCCGAGAGACCGGAGACCCGTCATGACCGTTGCACCACGCGTCGCGCTGATCACGGGCGCGGGCCAGGGCCTGGGCGCCACGGTCGCACTGCGGCTGGCCGGCGAAGGAGTGGCCATCGCAGTCAACGACCTGGTCCCCGAACGCGCCGAGAAATCGGCCGCGGCGGTGGTCGCCGCCGGTGGCCGGGCCGTCGCCGTACCCGGCGACATCACCGACCCGGCGACCGTGACCCGCATCGTCGATGACGTCCGCGACAGGCTCGGCCCCATCGCAATCCTGATCAACAACGCGGGCATCCCGGCGGGCGGCGTCACCCTCGCGCCGTTCGCCGACACCTCTCCCGCCGACTGGGAAGCGATGATCGGACTCAACATCTACGGCGTCCTGCACTGCACGCACGCCGTGATCGGGCAGATGACCGAACTCGGCTGGGGACGCATCATCACCGTCACCTCCGACTCCGCCCGTACCGGCGAAGCGCGGATGGCGGTGTACGCGGCGTCGAAGGCCGCCGGCGCATCGCTGATGCGTTCGCTTTCCAAGGAACTCGGGCGCGACGGAATCACCTGCAACACCTTGTCATTGGGAACGATCGTGCCGGCCGAACTGGCGGGCACCGAACGAATGCTGGCCCACGCCAAGCGATATCCGCTGCGCCGCCTGGGAACCTACGACAACGTCGCGTCGGCCGTCGCGTGGCTGGTCTCCGACGACGGTGGCTGGACCACCGGCCAGACCATCCCCATCAACGGCGGCTACAGCACAAGCTAGGGCGGCACCGAATGCACTCACTCCCGAAAAGAGGCTGACCGCACTATCTGGCGGTGGCCCCCGGGGCCACCTCGGCGCGGACGCGCTCCAGCACACCGACGAAGGCGGCCGCGTCATCTCCGAGAGGCGCGACGAGCACCTCGCGCAGTACCGGTAGCAGGTCCGCGACATCGGCCCGCAGCAGGTCGTCGCCGTCATCGGTGAGCTGAACGACCCAGCTGCGCCGGTCGGCGGGATCGACGTCGCGGGTGACCAGGCCACGGGCGGCGAGCCTGTCGACGATGCTGGTGGTGCCGCTGTTGGACACCCCGAGCTGACTGGCCAGCGCCGACATCCGCATCTGCCGGCCCGGGTTCCGCGAGAGCCGGATCAGCGCACTGAACTCGTTACCCTGCAGTCCGTGCCCTCGGTGCACACACGCCACGCTGCGTTCCAGGCCACGGGCGACCTCCAGGACGAGCCCCGACAGGGAGATGACGTCGTCGTCGCGCATCCGGACACCCTCCGATTTATTTCGCTTGCGAACATTTCGCCAGTAATCGTACACTGAGACTTAGTTCGCTATCGAAATATCCTTTGACGAAGGAGCTGATGATGAACACCGCCACTCCCCGGGCCGCCTGGCGTACGTTCGCGATAGTCGCGGCGGTGCACTGCCTGGTGGTCATGAACGACACCGTGGTGTTCGTGGCACTGCCCTCGATCGGCCGGATGCTCGGACTGGCACCCGCCGACCTGGGCTGGGTGATGAACGCCTACCTCCTCTCCCTGGGTGGATTCCTCCTGGTCGGAGGGCGGCTCGCCGACAGATTCGGCCGCAGGCGCGTACTGATCGCCGGGCTGATCGGGATGTCACTCGCCTCGGCGCTCGCCGCCCTCGCCTGGACCGGCCCGGTCCTGATCGGCGCACGAGCAGCCCAGGGCATCGCGGGTGCGCTCGTCGCCCCGGCCGCGATGTCGGCGATCGCCGACATCTTCCGCGACACCTCCGAACGGGCCAAGGCCACCGGACTTCTCGGCGGCGTCAGCGGGATCGCGGGATCGGTGGGCGCGCTCGCCGGTGCCGGGCTCACCGAACTCGGCTGGCGCGCGACATTCTGGTTCTGCGTGCCAACCGCCGCCCTGCTGGCGGCGCTGGTCCGCCGGCACCTACCCGACCGGCGCGGCGATTGCGCACTGCCCGATATGCTCGCCGCCACCGCGTTCACAGGCGGAGTGAGCTTGATCCTGCTCACCATCACCGGCATCGGGATCCGGCCCGCGGCCGTCACCGCGCTCACCGCGACAGGCGGCGTCGCGGCACTCGCGGCGGCCTGGCACCGGCAGCGGACCGCGCGCGATCCGCTCCTGCCGCAGGCCCTCACACGCTCGGCGTCGACGGTGCGCGGCATCGGGCTCAACGCGGTGCTCGGATTCGGCCTGTTCGGCGGCTTCCTGATCGTCACGCTGTTCCTGCAGGTGCTCCACGGCCTCGACCCGCTGCCCGCGGCAGCGTGGATGCTGCCGATCAGCGGTGCGATGTTCGCCGGATCCCTCACTGCCGTCCGGCTTCTCGCCCACATGCCACCGCAACGGGTGCTGCGCGGGGCCCTGACCGTGCAGGCGATCGGACTCGGTTGCTGGGCCGTTGCCACCCATGCCGATGCCGGGATGCCCGGATACGGTGTGGCCGGTGCGCTGTGGGGCCTCGGGGTGGGCGCATCGCTCGCGTCGGCGTTCGTCTGGGCGACCCGTGATGTCCCCCGCCCCGCACAGGGCGCCGCGGCCGGTGCGGTGAACACCGCCCTGCAGGTCGGCGGAGCCGCCGGGGTCGCGGTATTGGGCTGGACCGCTTCGGCTTCCGGTGGGGTCAGCGATTCCGGGGTCGTGCAGGCAATCGCGGGCGCGGCGGCGCTGATGGTCGTCGGAATCGCGGTCACCGGACCTCGTTGGTCGGCCCGGCCGGTCACCATCCCGCCTGAGCTCGCCACGGCGCCCGCGGCCGAGACGTTCGACAGGATCGTCGATGCCGGTGTGCGACTGGATAACCCGAAGGCCCGACAGGAGTGGCCGGCGTGCGAGTTGAACTGCTGAGACGAGACGGTACGAGCGTGCCCGGGGCCGGGAAACCTCTCGTGCCCGGGCACGTTCGCTCCCCAGGTAAGTTCGTGGGATGGATACGGGCTCACCGGAACAGCATCCGGAGGTTGTCACGGCGGCGGGCCGCGTGCGCGGTCGATGGCGGCCTACGACCGGAGGCACCGGATCACTGTGGTCGGCGGCGTTCCTGGGGATCCCGTTCGCCGAACCACCGGTCGGCGAACTCCGGTTCGCGGCTCCCGTTCCGAAGGCGCCGTGGGAGGGCGTGCTCGATGCGGCCGAGTTCGGCGCCACCCCGCAGCGCGGCGACCCGGGCGTCACGCTCATCCCGGAACCGAGCATGCCGGGCGAGAGCACCCTCAACGTCAACGTCTTCACACCCGCACCGCGACAAGGGGTTCCGGGGCTGCCGGTGATGGTGTGGATTCACGGCGGCGGCTACTACGCGGGGTCACCGGCCAGCCCCTGGTACGACGGCCGCAACTTCAACCGCGACGGTGTGGTCACCGTGACCCTCTCGTATCGGCTGGGTTTCGACGGTTTCGGCTGGATCGAGGACGCGCCATCGAACCGTGGTGTGCGAGACTGGTTGCTGGCGCTGGAGTGGGTGCGGCGCAACATCTCCGCGTTCGGCGGTGATCCCGGTCGGGTGACTGTCGCAGGCCAGTCGGCCGGTGGCGGCGCGGTGACCACGCTGCTCGGCATGGAGTCCGCGCAGCACCTGTTCCACGGTGCGTACTGCATGTCGGGGGCGGTGAACGCGCTGCCGACGGCCCGGGCACGGGAGTTCGGTACAGCGCTCGCCGAACGGGCCGGGGTGGCCCCGACCCGGGCCGGATGGTCAACGCTGACGGAGGAACGGATCCTCGAACTCCAGAAGAACGAGACGGCAATCGGTCTGCGCACACTCACGTCGATGCGGACCGGCGGATTGCCGCTGGGGCCGACCGTCGACGGCGACCTGATCCCGCGATCGCCGCTGAAGTCGTTGCGCCACGGTATCGGTGGCGATAAACCGTTCGTGGTGGGCTCCGTCGACGACGAGTTCTCAATGGCCGCGGTCAAGGCGGGCAAGGTGCTGCGATGGATTCCGCGTAATGCGTTGCTGCGGCTGGCCGGACTGACCGGTGACAGGCGGGCCGCATACCTGTCCGACAACGCGGACGTGGCCGAGCGCGGCAAGATTCTCCTGGCGGGCCGGGTGCTGACCGATGCGGTGTTCCGGGCGAATGTGCTGCGAATGCTCGATGCCCGCGGCCCCGGTCCCACGTGGGCGTACCGGTTCTCGTGGCCATCCCGGAAGGACGGCCTGGCCGGGCACTGCATCGATGTGCCGTTCTTCTTCGACTGCCTCGACGGCCCGGCGCTGGAACCACTCACCGGGGGCAATCCGCCGCAATCCATTGCCGACGAACTACATTGTGTAGCTGTTGATTTCATCACCGCGGGCAAGCCGGGATGGTCCCGTTACGACGAGCCCGGCAACCCGATCCAGATCTTCGACACCCCGTCGGCAGTCAGGCCCGACGGCTACGCGCAGGTACGCGCCCTGGCACCCCGGCGCTAGCAACGCCCCCTATTCCGCGTCGTCGGCGACGAGCCTCTGATACTGCGGGAAACGTGTCAGGAACGACTGGACGTAGGTGCACACCGGGACGATCTTGAGGCCCTGCGCGGCAACCTCGTCGAGCACTGAATGCACCAGCAACCGGGCGAAACCCTTCTTCTCGTAGGCGTCGGTGGCGATCGTGTGCAGCAGCACGATGGTGCCGTCGTCGCGGCGTTGGTACCCCTCCAGACCGATGAGCTCGTCACCCGACCACAGCTCGAACCGTTCGCTGCCGGGATTGTCGCGCAGCGCGGGCTCCGGATCGAGGGCGAGGGTCGGCGGGGGAACCGGAATCTCGGTACTCATATATCCACCGTAGCCCCGCCGGCCCGCGACGGATGCGGCTTTTGGTCCACAGTCGCCACGTCCCCGCGTCCCGGGCACCCGTTGACAGATTCTTTTACTCTGTTAGAGTAAAAGCCATGAGGAAGACAGACCCCGGGCAGGCGATCAGCATGATCTGCCGCGCCGGCACCGCTCACGACCTGTTCGACGGCGCCCCCCGCCGCGACAGTGACCGCCGCTCCGCACGGCGCACCTTCCGGTCGCTGCTGATGGCGGTCCATCCCGATCGCAGCGCGGCGGACGGAGTCGACAGCAGCGCCACAACGGCGGCGGCGGCCCGGCTCTCCGAGCTGTACGCGGACTGGCAACGCGGCGCCGCCCCCGCCGCCGAGGCGCACGTGGTCGGCCACCACGGCACCTATCCGCTGCGAAACCGGTTGTGGGCCAACGAGCGTGTGGCCTGCTACGAGACCGGAAAGCCAGGGGAACGGGTGGACATCGACCGGACGGACGGCGGACGATGCTCGTCCGCGCTCCGCGAGCTGTGGCTCGAAGCGGCGGTCCACGGTATGTCGGCATTCCTCCCCGGGAGCTCCGATTGCGGGGTGACCGACGGACGCAGCTGGGTCCAGTACCAGATCCCCGACGGCATGGTGTCACTGCGCGAGGTGCACGAGGCCTACCCCGACGGGCTCGACGGCAGGGACTGGGCGTGGATGCTGCGCCGCATCCTGATGACGCTCGCCGCCGCCGGCCGGCCGCACGGCGCACTGTCCGTCGACACCGTTCTCATTCGTCCCGAACAGCACGGGGTGGTGCTGACCGGCTGGACGGCCGCGATAGGCGGTGACGGCCCGGTCCTCGCCGGACTCACCGACACCATGCTCCGGTCGAGGGAACCACGCCAGTCACGGTTCATGCATGCGGCACAAGAGCTTTCCCCCGGCAAGCAGCTCACCGAATACGACCTGCTGCTGCAACACCTGTACGGCCGCAGACGTTTCCGGCCTTTCACCGTATCTACCGGAACCAACAATTGATAGGAGGCCCATCATGGGTGGAGGATATTGGGACACAAACGCTTTCCGCGCCGCGTCGGCGGCACGCAGGGCGGCGGGCGATCCCGACTTCGGATACAGCGACCGCATGCGGAACCTGCCGCGCGATCAGCGCACCGCCGCACCGGCTCTCGACGTGTTCGGGGCACAGGCGCGAGAGGCCCGCGACAGCGCCGAACACCCCGCGTCGACGCCGATCGTCGTGCTGTTCGACGTCACCGGCTCGATGGGTATGGTGCCGGTGACCGTGCAGAAACGGCTCGGCGACCTGCTCGGCCTGCTCACCCGCGGCGGGTATGTCACCGACCCGCAGATCATGATCGGGGCCATCGGCGACGACCAGTTCGACGACGTGCCGCTGCAGATCGGCCAGTTCGAATCCGACAACCGGATCGACGACCAGCTGCGCGAGGTTTATCTCGAAGGCGGCGGCGGCGGTGACAAGTGCGAGGGCTACGCGCTGGCCGCGTACTTCCTCAACACCCGTGCCCAGACCGATGCGTGGGACAGGCGCGGCCGCAAGGGATATGTGTTCTTCATCGGTGACGAGATGAACAAGGAGGCCGTGTACGCGCGGTCGGTGCGCCGGATCATCGGCGACGACCTCACCGAGGACCTGCGGGTCGAGCAGGTATACCGGGAGCTGGCGCGGAAATGGCACACCTTCTACGTGCTGCCCAATCTGACCAGCTACTACAACGATCCGGAGATCGAGAACCACTGGCGTCCGCTGGTCGGTGAGCGTCTCCTCAAGCTCGATGACCCCGACGGGGTGGCCGACCTGATCGCACTGACGATCGGGATGACCGAGGACGCCATCGACCTCAAGGAGGGCCTGGCGGATCTGAAGGCGACCGGATCCAAGACGCACCGGGCCGTCGGCAAGGCGCTCAAGCCGTTCGCGGGCCGGGCGGTGACCACCGGCGGTGGCCGGTTGCCGGAGGACCTATGACCATCCGGGCGGTTGGATCGCCCACCCCCCGCCCGAAGGGCGCCCCGATAATTGTGGTGGGGCTCGGCTATGGCGACGAATCCAAAGGCGCCACAGTCGATTACCTCGCCTCCACGATCGGGGACACCGCAGCCGTGGTGCGCTGGTCCGGTGGTGCGCAGGCCGCCCACAATGTGTGTCATGGCCCGCGTCACCACACCTTCCGGCAGTTCGGGTCGGGCACGCTGCGCGGGGTCCGCACCATCCTGCGGGCACCGATGCTGGTCAACCCGGTCTCGCTGGCCGCCGAGGCCGCCGAACTGGCGACTCTCGGGGTCGGCGACCCGCTCGGGCTGCTCACCGTCGACGCGAATGCGTTGGTCACCACCCCAATTCATGTGGCGATGAACCGGGCTCGCGAGATCGCCCGCGGTGCCGGCCGGCACGGCTCGTGCGGTGAGGGGATCGGCGAAACCCGGGCGTACGCACTGGCGGTCGAGGCCGCGGCGCGCCGGGGCGAGGCCGTGGGCAACTTCCCGGTCCACGCCGATGTCCCCGGCTCCCCCGCCCTCACGATGGGCATGCTGCGCAGCCGTGCGGCCACCGTCGGCGCGCTGGATGCGCTGGCCGGTTACGCACGGCCACTGCTGGATTCGGTGAACCACCCCGACGTAGCGCTCGAACCGGTCGAGACCATCGCCGAGGCGCTGTGCGAGATCGCTTCGCTGCTGCGCGTCGTCGATGATATGGATGCCCATGTGGATGCGGCCATGGCGTCGGGGACGGTCATCTTCGAGGGCAGCCAGGGCGTGCTGCTCGACGAGTGGTACGGCTTTCACCCGTACACCACCTGGTCGACGATCACCCCACGGCAGCTGGTGGCCGATCTCCGTGCGGCGGGCCACAACCCGTATGTGCTTGGGCTGACCCGCAGCTACGCCACCCGGCACGGTGCGGGGCCGATGCCCACCGAGGATCGCTCTCTCGACCTGCCCGACGTGCACAATCGGGAGGGCCGCTACCAGGGTGCCTGGCGGACAGGGCATCTCGATCTGCCCGCGCTGCGGTACGCGATCGCCGCGGCCGGTGGGGTCGACGGCATCGGGGTTTCGCACCTCGACGCGGTCGGCACCCGGGAGCTGCTGGTGGCCGACAGCTGGTCGGGAATCCCCGATCCCCTGCCGCTGCCGTCGGGTACCGGCGTCGGCGAATTGGCGGCGCTGACGGCGCGGGCGTCGGCGGCCGAGCCGGACTACCGGGACCTGCCCGGCACTCCCGACGGCGTGCTCGACCTGATAACTTCGGCAACCGGATGCCCGGTGGTACTCGCCGCGGCAGGACCACAGCGAACCGACCGAAGGATGTTGTGCCCGAACCTCACCTGCTGAGCATCGTGTGTGTCGACGTCGTCGCGCTGAGCTTCCGGCGCGACGACCGTCGCGTCGTCGTCGGTGTGCACCGGCGCACTAGCGAGCCGTTCACCGGCAGGCTCGTGCTGCCGGGTGTGGTGGTGACCAGCGGTGAACGGTTGCGTGATGCCGCCGGACGGGCACTGGGCAAGTTGGGACTGGGTACGCCGGCCGCGCTGGGACAGTTGCGCACCTTCGACGAACCCGCCCGTGACCCGCGCGGTCCGTCGCTGTCGATCGCCATGTGGGCGGTATTCGATGACACCACCGCCCGGGCCGCCGAACACGCCGAATGGTTTGCCCTCGGTGAGGTGCCCGAGCTCGCGTTCGACCACAACGGCATCGTCGGCACCGCCCGCGAGCTGCTGGCGGGCGCGCTGTGGCGGGATACCGCGTTCACGCGGGCGCTGACCGGTCCGGTGTTCTCGGCCACCGACGCCGTCGCCATCACCGAACAACTCGACGGCCGGCCCCCGCACCGGGCCAACCTCAACCGCGACCTCGCCAAGAATCCGGACCTCACCGAAGCGGGTACCGCCCCGGCGTCCGGAGGCAGACCCCCCAAACTCTGGAAGTGGACGTCCTGAGACACCGATCCGGAATCCCGGTGCCACACGACTGCCGCCGGGATTCCGGATTGATCTGTCAGAGTTCCCAGTCGGGGTTCGGCCGGACGGGCACTCCGTTCTCGTACTCATAGAAGCCGACTCCGTCGCCGAGACCGGCCTTACCCTGCGAAATCCCGCGCTCGACAAGCATTTCCGAGAACTTGTCACCCTCGGGTGTCCGCTCGGCCTTACTGGCGTTGATCGCGACCACCACGTTGAAACCGACCACGTCGTACACCTGGAACGGACCGCCCGGCGCGCCGGTGGAGATCGTCCAGTCCCGGTCGATGTCGGCGGGATTGGCCACCCCGTTGACGTACAGCAGTGCCGCCGCCTCCAGCCACGGGATGAGCAGGCCGTTGAGTACGTAGCCGGGGGTTTCCTTCAGGATCCGGATCGGCACCAGGTTGATCTCCTCGGCGAACCCGACGGTCCGCTCGAACACCGCCGGATCGGTTTTCGGGGTGGCCATCACCTCACCGGTGTTGCACCGCCACACCATGTTGGCAAAGTGCAGGGCGAGGAATCGGTCGGGGTGACCGGTGGCGTCGGCGAAGTCCGACGGCAGCAACGACGACGAGTTGGTGAGCAGGATCGTGTGATCGGGGGCGGCCGCACCCACCTGCGCCCACACCGACTTCTTCAGCTCCAGGTCCTCGGGCACCGCCTCGATCACCACGTCGGCCGCGCCGACGGCCTCGGCGAGAACAGTGGAGGTGGTGATGCGGGCGATGGCGGCGTCGAACTTCTCCGGCGTGTACTCGGGCACCTCGGCGACGTAGTAGCCGCGCATCCATTCCCAGCGTTCGGTCAGCTTGTCGAGGAATTCCTGTTTGATGTCGTAGGCGACGACATCCTTACCCGCGTACGCGGCCTGCATGACGATCTGGGATCCGAGGACACCGGTTCCCAGCACGGTCACCTTCTGTAGGTTGGTCGATTCGCTCATGTGGCCACGCTACGTCGGTTGCGGTCCGGACGTAGGCTTTCAGTCATGAAGACCGACGAGAAGACGCTGCGCCGCATCCATACGATGTCGTTCGCGTCGGTGTACCCCCTCTACGTCGCCAAGGCGGAGAAGAAGGGACGAACGAAAGCCGAACTCCACCAGGTCATCACGTGGCTCACCGGTTTCGACGACGCCCACATCGCCCGTCATGTCGAGCAGGAGACCACGTTCGAGGAGTTCTTCGCCGACGCACACCTGAACGAGAACGCCCCCTTGATCAAGGGCGTGATCTGCGGCGTTCGGGTGGAGGACATCGACGACCCGGTGATGCAACAGGTCCGGTACCTCGACAAACTCGTCGACGAGTTGGCCAAGGGCAAGGCGATCGAAAAGATCCTGCGGTCCTGACCGGCGCCCTCAGGACCCGGCGTACAGGGTGGTGACGGCATCGATGAGGTCGGTCAGGCCGGCCGGACGGGTGTCGCGCCACCAGGCCAGGAGGACCGGGATCCGTGGCCCGTCCTTGACCGGCCGGTAGACGACGCCGGGCCGCTGATGATGGTCGACGGTCGCCGACGCCGTCGTCCCGACGGCGTGGCCGACGGCGATGGTGTCGAGCCAGCCGTCGACGTCGGTGGATTCGATGAACCGTGGTTGCCGTTCGAATCCCTGCCACAGGTCGGCCGAGGTGGTACCGAGGCGGGTGTCGATGACGACGGTGCGTTCGGCGATCTCGGCCATCGTCAGCATCCGGCGGCGCGCCCACTGCGGATCGTCGGCGGCGAAGGCCACGAACCGGCGTTCGAGGCCGACGATGACGGACTCGAAGCGGCGATCGTCGACGGGTTTGCGGACGATCGCCACATCGCACAGTCCCTCGGCGAGGCCGGCCGTCGGGGAGTTGTGGCGGACCAGTTCCAGTTCGATCGCCTCGTGCTCTGCGGCCCACCGTCGGCGCAGCGGGGCGGTGTGTTTGCCGAGAGCCGCCCACGCGTAGCCGAGGCGCAGCGTGCCGTGCCGAGTGCGCAGGAACTGGTCGAATCGGTCAGCCTCGGCGAGCAGTCGTCTGGCGTGCGGGAGGACTGCGAGTCCCGCGCTGGTCAGTTCACAACCGCGCGGCACCCGCCGCAGCAGCCGGTCCCCCACCGCGGTTTCCAGCGATGCCACCGTCCTGGAGACCGACGCCTGCGAAACATGTAGCACCGCAGCCGCATCGGTGAACGATCCGGAGTCGGCGACGGTCACGTACACCCGTAGCTCCCGCAACGAGACAGTCATAACCAAATCGTATGGCACAGTCGAAACATGCACTAGGTGAATCGCGGATGCGCGCCTACGGTTGACCGGTGACCACGCAGCAGTCCAGCGCCCCGCAGCACATGGCGGCAACCGCCGAGATTCCGGCCCCCCGGCGTGCGTCGGGAATTGCCATGATGCTGGGCAGCGCGGCCTCCAATCAGGTCGGCGCGGCGCTCGGCGCGAAGGCGTTCCCAGCGATCGGGCCGGTCGGGGTGGTGGCGGTGCGCCAGCTCATCACCGCCGCGGTGCTGGTGCCGCTGGTCCGTCCCCGGTTCCGTGGCCTGACCCGTGCCCAGTGGCTGCCGACGCTGGGGCTGGCGGTGGTGTTCAGCAGCATGAACCTCACCCTGTATCTCGCCGTCGAGCGGATCGGTCTGGGTCTGGCGGTCACCCTGGAGTTCCTGGGACCGCTCACCGTCGCCATCCTCGGCTCACGCCGCATCATCGACAGGCTGTGCGCCGTCCTCGCCGGAGTCGGGGTTCTCGTGCTGACCGATCCCGGCCCGGCCACCGACTTTCTGGGTATCGCGTTCGGACTGGTCGCCGGTACCTCGTGGGGTTGCTACATTCTCCTGAACCGAGCTGTAGGGCAACGACTTCCAGGGATACAGGGAACCGCGACGGCCAGTGCCGTCAATGCCGCGGTGTGGCTTCCCGTCGCGGCACTCTGGTTCAGCACCCACCCTCCGACGACCGCCGCACTCTTGCTGGCGGTAGCCTGCGGACTGTTGTCGTCGGTGGTGCCGTATGCCGTCGACCTCGCCGCCCTACGCTACATCCCCGCACCGGTGTTCAGCACGTTCACCAGCATCAACCCGGTGCTGGCCGCACTCGCCGGATGGCTCGCGCTGTCGCAGAGTCTGGCCGTCAACGAATGGGTGGGCATGGGACTCATCGTCGTCAGCAATGTGATCGTGAGCGCCCGCGGAATGACCGTCCGAACCGAATAGCCACGTGCCTGCACCGCTCACCGGTTCGGCAGACGCTCGCCCGATAACCTGAGCGTCTGCCGGTTCGGTGAGCGCGAAAAGTCGGATTTCCGGCAACTGCGCGGGTAGGTTGGCTCACATATGTGTCAGGAGCGAACGCCATGAGACCACTCCGCTACTCGATCAACCTCACCCTCGACGGCTGCTGTCATCACGACGCGGGCCTGCCGCCCGACGACGAGTCGATGCAGTACTGGTTCGACAAGATGGCCGGCGCCGACGCCGAGCTGTACGGCCGGGTCACCTACCAGATGATGGAATCCGCCTGGCGCAAACCGGAATCGGGGATCTGGCCGGACTGGATGGACGAGTGGGAGGTCCCGTTCGCCGAGGCCATCGACCGCACCAAGAAGTATGTCGTATCAAGCACCTTGACCGAGGTCGACTGGAACGCCGAACTGCTGCAAGGAGACCTGGGTGATGCGGTCCGCGAGCTCAAGGAACAGCCGGGCAACGGCCTGTCGGTGGGCGGCGTACGGCTTCCCCGCGCACTGGCCGACCTGGGGCTGATCGACGAGTACGAGTTCGTCGTACACCCGGTGATCGCAGGCTACGGCCCGACGCTCCTCTCCGGCCTGCGTGAACGGATCCGGCTCGAACTCGTCGATCGCCGGGACTTCCGTTCCGGCACTGTCGCCCTGCGCTACGTACCCGTGTCCACTCCATCGTGAATTCGACCACGGCAATGCCACTGCCCCCTGCCGGTGGCGTGTGAGTCAGTCCCTCCGGATGTCGAGGAGTTGTTCGAAGAAGCCACCGAAACGGCGATCGGGGTCGAGCAGGTGGATTTCGAGGATCCAATGCGACGGGGTGCCGCCGGGAAGCGGGTCTCGTAGCCGGGTCGTTGACCCGGGTGCGACATACGAGGCGATCTTGTCGCCGGGGATGGTCGCGTGCGGGAAGTCACCGACGAGGTGTCCGGCGATGTCGCCGCCGAAGACGAAGCCGGCGTTCTCGGCTATCGTCACCACCGCGTCGTACAACTGCTCGCCGGTGACGTCGGGGTCTGCGTCGAAGGCCGCACGAGCGGCCCGCCACACCGGCGCGAGTGCGTCCCGGACGGCGAGTTTGGCCGGGTCGTCGCCGAGGACGTAGGTGCGGCCGAAGTCGGCCTCCCAGTCGGTCAGGAGCGGACCGAAGTCGAGAAAGACGATGTCGTCGGCGCCGATGATGCGGTTCGGTGGGTTGTCGCGGTACGGATGCAGGGTGTTGGCTCCGGCCCGCACGACCCGTTTGTGCCAGTAGCGCGTGATCCCGAATGATTCTGCCGCCAGCACTTTGATGGCGTCGCTCAATTCCCGTTCGGTGATGCCGGGTGCGATCAGCCCACGCGCCACCACCTCGTCGAACAGTGCCTCGGCCCGGGTTTCGGCGTCGATCAGGGCCGCGACACGCGTGGCTTCGTCACTACTGGTCACCTGCCGATTGTGCCACGGCACCACCGCGTACTCTGCGGGCGCCGGAGGGCCTACTCATCCTGGGTGAGGCGATATTTTGCTGTTCACGAACTCGATAATTCTCGACCGCTTATTGACCACTATTCTGTGCAGCCCGCCGTCAGCCGTGTGGACGATGAGTCCGGTGTTCCTGAGACCCAGCATCCGGTAGGTATCCAGTCCGACGATGTCGCGGTATTCGATTCTGATGACTCCGATGTCGATCGTGTTCGATATCGCCGAGTCGAATGTTATTCCGCTGTCGTCGAAGTACAGATATCCACCGACGTACTGCAGCCCACGCCGGTAGGACGCTCCAACCCTTTCTTCTATGTAATCGTCCATACTCGCGAGTGTAGTCACGATCCTGGACGAAACCAGGCACCTGTCATTTGAATGCGGGCGAGGAATCAATCAATCCGGTGTGACGAGTGCGAGAACCTCGCGCAAGGCCACCGCGAACTCCCCCGCATCGCGGGCACCGAGCCGGGCGTAGTTGAGCACCAGCCCCGGCACCGCATGCACCGTGGACTGGCTGCTCAACGACCTCGTCCGCCAACCAGATCGATCGAGCGCCGCGACCACCTCCTCGTCATCGGAACCCGGCAGCAGGACGCACAGGTGCAGCCCCGCCTCCACCCCGGTCACGGCGAGTTCCGGACATTCGCGGCCCAGCGCCGTGACCAGCCGGGAACGCCGGTCGCTGTAGACGCGGGCGGCCCGCGCCAGGTGCCGGTCCATCGCCCCGGAACCGATGAACTCACCGAGTGCGTCGGCGGGCAGCGACGACGGGCCCCGACGATGCACGGCCAGCCACCGCTTGACGGGCCTGCGCAATGCGGCCGGCGGAACACACCAGGCGACACGCAGATCCGGCGACAGCGACTTCGACGACGTGCCCACGTACGCGACGTGGCCGGCGGCGCCGGGCAGGGTGACGAGCGCGGGCAACGGCGCTACGCCATAACGGAACTCGCCGTCGTAGTCGTCCTCGATCACCAGAGAACCTGTCCACCTGGCCCATTCGACGAGGGCCACCCGGCGGTCCACGTTCACCCGGTATCCGAGCGGGTACTGATGCGCCGGGGTGGTGAACACGATCCCGGGTTCGGTGCCGAGGGCAGCGGCGTCCAGACCGTCGGGTTCAACCCGATGGAACCGCACGTCGAGGCCCTGTTCGCGGGCCATGAGGAGGGCACCACGATAACCGGGATCCTCGATGTGGAAGGGGACCACGTCACCTGGCCGTTCGGCCGCGAACGCGGCGCACAGCGCGGCGATCGCCGAACGCGAACTGTCGAACAGCAACGGATCGGCGTCGGCGATACCCCGGTGCCGGCGCAGATGCCCGGACAGTTCGCTGCGCAGCCGCGGGCTCGGCTCCTCCCACGGGTTCAGTCCGGCCATGCCGTCGGACACCGCCGCGCGGACTGCGCTGCGCCACGCCCGGCCGTCGACCAGATCGGCGTCGGGGATACCGGGGCGCAGATCTCGCCGCGACCGTCCGCGACGCGGTTCGAACGCCCTGCCCGGCAGGGCGTCCCGCTTTCCGCGCGTCCGTGCTCCGGCCCGCGCCGCCTGCGCCGCACCCACACTCACCCGGGTCCCCGAACCATGTTCGGAGACGACGAAACCCGCGGCCGACAACTCGTCGAACGCACGCACGACCGTCCCACGCGACAGCCCGGTTTGCTCAGCGAGTACGCGGCTCGAAGGCAACCTGTCGCCGTCCGCGAGAACTCCGTCGGCGATGCGGTCGATGATCGCACCCACCAGATCTGCGGCCCCCGCGACGCCACTGAGGACCAGCGACCCAGGGCGAGCGGTGCGTGCCATGCATCAACTGTACGCACCTTGGCGGCAAAGTGGTCCTATGAATATCGCGGAAGTGGACCTTCAATCACGGCCACTTAGGCGCTGGAATGGCATCCATGACGATGTTCCGGCAGTCCCACCGCCTCAAGAACGTGCGCTATGACGTTCGCGGCCCAATACTCACCGAGGCGATGCGCCTGGAGAGCGAAGGGCACGACGTGCTGCGCCTCAACCTCGGGAACATGCGCCCATTCGGGCTGACGGCCCGGCCCGAGATCGTCGACGCCGTCGCCGCGGGTCTCGATGCCGCCCAGGCATATTCGGATTCGCGCGGGATCCCCGTCGCCCGTGAGGCCGTCGCGAACCACTATCAGAGGCAGGGCATCGATGGCGTCCGACCCGACAATGTGTTCCTCGGCAACGGGGTCAGTGAGCTGATCACGCTCACCCTTCAGGCGCTGGTCAACCCGGGTGACGAGATCCTCGTACCCGCACCCGACTACCCGACATGGACCGGCGCCGTGAACCTCACCGGTGGCGTCCCGGTGCACTACCTGGCCGACGAGTCGAACTGCTGGAACCCGTCGCTGGAGGACATCGAATCCAAGGTGACCCCGAGGACCACCGCGCTGGTGCTGATCAACCCGAACAACCCGACCGGCGCCGTCTACAGCGAGGACACCGTCCGCGGCATCGCCGACATCGCGCGCCGCCACAAGCTGGTCCTGCTCAGCGACGAGATCTACGAGGAACTGGTGTTCGGCGACGCCCGGCACCACCACGCGGCCCGCGCCGCCGGCGACGACGTGCTGTGCCTGACGTTCGGTGGCCTGTCGAAGGCGTACCGGGTGTGCGGTTACCGGGCCGGCTGGGCCGTCGCCACCGGCCCCCTGCATCTGGCCGGCGACCTGCTCGAAGGGATCACGTTGCTGTCCAACATGCGGGTGTGCCCGAATGCGACTGGCCAGCACGCGATTTCGCTGGCCCTCGGTGCGGGCACCCCGGACTCTCCCCTGCCCGCCGACATCATCGACCCCGGCGGTGTGCTCGAACGGCGGCTCGCCCTCACCGCCGACGCCCTCAACAGCATCCCCGGAGTGAGTTGCGTCGCCCCGCGCGGCGCCCTGTACTGCTTTCCCCGCGTCGACACCGAGTTGTTCGGTATCGACAGCGACGAGGAGTTCGTCCTGGACCTGCTGCGCACCGAACACATCCTGGTCACCCACGGCACCGGCTTCAACTGGCCCGACCCCGACCACTTCCGCATCGTCTGCCTCCCCGACGACGCGATCCTCGACCAGGCGGTCACCTCGATCGGCAGGTACCTCGGCCGCAGGCGGCGCGTATCGCGGAGTGCCTGACCAAAACCCCACCGATACGCCCCGACGAGGAGATTATTGCGCTGGTCGGCCGTATCGGTGGGGTTTACGCACCTACACTGAGCCGATGATCACCGCAGTGCACACCCTGATCTATTGCGACGACCCACCGGCCGCCCGCGCGTTCTTCCGCGACGTCCTCGGGTTCCCGGCCGTCGACACCGGCGGCGGCTGGCTGATCTTCACCACCGGCCCCAGCGAACTCGGCGTTCACCCCAACGCCTGGGAGTACAACGGCCAGGCCGGCGGCACCGACCAGCGCTTCGACGTCTCACTCATGTGCGACAACCTCACCGCCACTATGGAAGAACTGTCCGCCAAGGGTGCCGAGTTCGACGGCGAACCCGTCCAGCAGGCGTGGGGCCTCACCGTTAGCCTCAAGGTTCCCGGCGCGGGACCGATCACCCTCTTCGAACCGAATTACGATCCGCCGGCATTGAACTGATTCGACCGCCGCTCACTGGCGAAACGACAAACCGCGAGGCAGGAAAACATGTCCTGACCTCGCGGTTCGTTTTGTGGAGCTAAGGGGACTCGAACCCCTGACCCCCACACTGCCAGTGTGGTGCGCTACCAGCTGCGCCATAGCCCCGTATTCGGTTGTTGCTCTCAGGTTTCCCTGAACGCCTTTGAAAAGTTACACCACCATCGACGCGCGGACCAAATCGCCCCGGTCACCTGCGCAAACGCGGTGACCGGGGTGACGGGGTCACTTCAGCAGGTCGGTGAGCCAGGTCTCGTTGAGGGTGACCAGCTTGCCGTCGTGCAGCACGGACGGGGTGCTGACCTGGCCGCCGCTGGCCTTGGCCAGGGTGTTCTGCGCGTCCTTGGCGTTCGCCTCCGCCTGCTTGACGCGCGCACCCGACGAGACGCAGGCCTGCGTGTTGCTGCTCGCGCCGGCATCGGCCGCGAACTTGGCCAGGGCCTTGTTGTCGTGGTCGCTCGAACCCATTTCCTGCGGCTGGTTGGAGAACAGGAGGGTGTGGAACTTCTCGAGCACGTCCTGCTTCTCGCCACCGTCGGCGATGCACTGGAACCCGGCAGCGGCGCGCGTCGAGTAGTCACCGGATGCCGAACTCTTGTTCAGGAAGTTGAGCATGTGGTAGCGCACGCGCAGTTTCTTGGCGTTGACGGCGTCGAGGATCTGCTTGCCCTGGGTCGCTTCGAACTGGCCGCAGGCCGGGCACAGGAAGTCCTCGAACAGGTCGATGGTGACGGGTGCCTTCTCGTCACCGATGACCAGCGCCGTGGTCTTGAGCTGCGATTCGTCGACCTTCTCGCCGCCGTCGTCTTTGCTCCAGACGATGCCGCCGATGACGACCGCCGCGATCACCACAATGGCCACACCGAACAGGATGTAGGTCATCGTGCTCGAGTTCGATTGCGGCTTGTACCCGGATTTACCTACCTTGGGCACCTGTTGCTTGCGGTCTTTGCTCACGGACCTGTCCTTCTGCTGTTCGCGCCCAGCCGTCACGACACGACTGAGCTGTGTATTTCCTGCACAACTCTAGCGACCGCGTCATGAGAGGTTCCTGAACACGCCCTGCTCAGCCACCGAGCGCGGCGTCGACGACCTCCTGTGCCTGCGCCTGCACCTGGGCGAGGTGGTCGGCGCCCTTGAATGATTCGCCGTAGATCTTGTATACGTCCTCGGTGCCCGACGGGCGCGCCGCGAACCAGGCGTTCTCCGTGGTCACCTTGAGTCCGCCGATGGCCGCACCGTTGCCGGGCGCCTCGGTGAGGATCGCGGTGATGGGTTCGCCGGCCAGCTCGGTGGCGGTGATCTGGTCTGCCGACAGTTTGGCCAGTGTCGCCTTCTGTTCCCGGCTCGCGGGTGCGTCGACGCGGGCGTACACCGATTCGCCGTAGGTGTCGGCGAGCCTGCGGTAGTGCTGGGACGGCGACTGCCCGGTCACGGCCTGGATCTCGGCGGCCAGCAGGGCCAGGATGATGCCGTCCTTGTCGGTGGACCACGGGCTGCCGTCGAACGTCAGGAACGACGCTCCCGCGCTCTCCTCGCCACCGAACGCGATCGAGCCGTCGAGCAGGCCGTCGACAAACCATTTGAAACCGACCGGCACTTCCAGGAGGTTACGCCCGATCCCGGCGACAACCCTGTCGATGAGCGAGGACGACACGAGCGTCTTGCCCACGGCCGCGGCCGGATCCCAGCCCGGCCGGTGGGTGAACAAATACTCGATGGCGACGGCCAGGTAGTGATTCGGGTTCATCAGCCCGGCGTCGGGGGTGACGATGCCGTGCCGGTCGGAGTCGGCGTCGTTACCGGTGGCGATGTCGTACTTGTCGCGCGCGGAGATCAGCGACGCCATCGCGTTGGGCGAGGAGCAGTCCATCCGGATCTTGCCGTCGGTGTCGAGGGTCATGAACCCGAAGGTCGGATCGACGGTGGAGTTGACGACGGTAAAATTCGGCAGATCGAACCTCTCCCCCAGCTCTGCCCAGTACCCCACGGACGCACCGCCCATCGGGTCGGCGCCGATGCGCACCCCCGCCGACCGGATGGCGTCGAGGTCGACGACGCCGGCCAGGTCGGCGAAGTAGCCGTCGATGAACGAATAGTCGGTGACCAGATCACTGCCCCGGGCCGTCTCGAAGGGCACCCGTTTGACTCCGGAAAGACCTTCGGCGAGAAGCTGATTGGCGCGGGCCGCGACCACCGAGGTGATGTTGGTGTCGGCCGGGCCACCACTGGGCGGGTTGTACTTGAAGCCGCCGTCCCGGGGCGGATTGTGCGACGGCGTGACGACGATGCCGTCGGACAGTACGCCCGGATGGTCGCGGTTGAAGGTGAGGATCGCGTGACTGACCGCCGGGGTGGGCGTGAACGCGTCGCCCGCGGCCGTGAATACGGTGACGCCGTTGGCGACGAGTACCTCGAGCGCGCTGCGCCACGCCGGAATCGACAGCAGGTGCGTGTCGAAGCCGATGAACAGCGGCCCGGTGATCCCCGCCCCCACACGGTATTCAACGATCGCCTGCGTCGTCGCCAGGATGTGGTCCTCGTTGAACGCGTTGCCCAGGCTCGACCCGCGGTGCCCGGAGGTGCCGAACACCACCTGCTGCAACGGATCCGACGCATCAGGTTTGTTCTGGTAGTACGCCCGCTCGACGGCGTCGACGTCGATCAGATCTTCGGGTAAGGCCGGGGTTCCTGCGCGCGGGTGAGCCATAGGCCGATTCTGCCACCGGACACCCCGGCGCGCGCCCGATCACACCACGTTCACCGGCACCACACAGCCCGGCCACACGGATACTGCGGGCCGGTGATCGTGTAGAACGGCGGCATGCTTCTGCGCGCCCCGTCGTCACCGGTCCTCGCCGTTCTCGTGCTGCCCGGCGGCACCGACTCCAGCTACAAGCCTTTCAGCCCGCTGCAGGGGTCGGCGCTGCGCATGTACCCGTTCAGCGCCTCGATCCGCGCCCGCTACGGCTCCGCGGTCGCGGTCCGCGACGTCCGCTACCGGGTGTACGGCTGGAACGGCGAGCAGAACAGCCCGATGCTCTACGCGAAAAAGGCCCTCGACGACATCACCGCCCGCCACCCCGGGATCCCGGTGGCGTTGATCGGACATTCGATGGGCGGCCGGGTGGCGGCACAACTCGCCGCCCACCGCGGCGTCGGTTCGCTGCTGGCGCTGGCACCGTGGTGGCAGTACGCCGACTGGCGCAACATCCACGACGACGTCCGCGTGGTCGCGATGCACGGCACCGCCGACACCCGCACGTATGCGCGGCGCACCGAGAAGGGCATCGGTGAACTCGTCGCCCGCGGCGTCGACGCCACCTACCTCCCTGTCCCTGGCGGCGGGCACGCGATGCTCGACCACATGCTCACCTGGCAGGGCGAGGCGCTGCGTTTCATCGGCCGGTCGCTCGACGACGCCCGGCTGCGCTGACCCCGGCCCGCGCGGGGAACAAGACTCGGTGCCCGATAGGTAATTGTGCGGATGTTCCGGGTCCGCGGCGCCGCAATACTCGACGTCATGACCACGCCAAGTGACTCCAGATCTGCCGTCCTGACCGGCCTGACCAGGCTGTCCGACGATGTCAGTGACCTGTCCGCACGCCTGACCCGCATCGGCACGGACGTCGATGCGCTCACCGCCCTGCTCCGCACCGACGCCTCGCCCACCGCGACGAACCTCGCGACGCCGCCGCTCATCGCGCCCGCGCAGTCGCCGTTCGCACCAGGCTTCCAGGCCCCGGGTCCAGCCGCCTTCCAGGCCCCGGGTCCAGCCGCCTTCCAGGCCCCGGATCCAGCAGGCTTCCAGGCCCCGAGTCCGGCCGGCTTCCAGCCGGGATCCGGCGGTGTGCCGATTCCCGGTACAGCCTTCCACGGCTCACCGACCGGAGCGTTCCGGCCGAACGCCACCACCGGTTTCCCGGCGGGCCCATGGGCACCGGGCAACGCGGCACCGTTCGCCGGCCAACAGCCGATCGGCCCGGCCGGCCACCCCGCAGCGGGCCACGTCCCGATGACCCCGGGCCCGATGCCCCGCTACCTGGCGCCCCAGCATCCGCCGGCCCCGAAAGTCCCGTTGTCCGAGCGTTTGTCCACAGCGTTCGAGAAGGGCCTGGTCGGCAGGATCCTCGCCGGGCTCGGCGTCGGTGTCACCCTGATCGGTGTCGTCCTGCTGCTCGTCCTGGCAGCACAGGCCGGCTTGCTGAGTCCGGGCCTACGGGTCGCCGGCGGTGGTGTGCTCGCCGCGACTCTCGTCGGCACCGGCCTGTGGTTGTCCCGCACACCCGAGTCGCGGGCCGGAGCCGTTGCCCTGTGCGCCACCGGTATCGGTGCCGCCTACCTCGATGTCCTCGCCGCGGCGGTCATCTATCACTGGCTGCCCGACGCCGCCGGCCTGGTGCTGTGCGGGCTGATCGGCGGAGCCGGGGTGGCGCTGGCGTACCGCTGGTCGAGTGAAACCCTCGGGTTGCTGGTGGTGGTGCCGCTGATAGTGCTGGCACCCGTCATCACCGGCGGATTCACCCTGGTCACCGCATGTTTCATGCTGGCTTTGTCGGCGGTCGGCCTGCTGGTGCAGATCGACCGCGACTGGCTCGGCCTGTTCTGCGCCCGGATGATCGCGGCATCGTTCGCCCTCACCATCGCCCTCGTGTCCGCCAAGGACGACCTGCGCTCCGACAACGCGACCGCATGGCTCTATCTCGCGGTCGGGCTCCTCGGCTTCGCCGTCGCCGTCGGCGGCACCCTCCTCGCATTGCGCCGCACCGACCGGGGCGCCGAGTACGCCCTGGCCGGGATGCTGTCGCTCGTCCCGTTCGCCATGGCCTCGCTCGCGGCGCAGTCGGTCCCGGCGGCTGTCGGCACCCTCACCTGCGCCGCCGTCCTGGTCATCCTGGTGTACGCCGGTGACACCCTGCCCGGGGTCACGCTCGGTGTCCGGCAGATCTGGCTCACCACGGCCGCCGTCGCCGCCTACGCCGCGGTCGGGGCGATCACCGGAGGCCACGCCCAGTCGGTCACCGTGCTGGCCATCGCCATCGTGTGTGCCGTCGCCGCACCGAACCTCGACAGCACCGGGAAGGCCGTGTTGTTCCTCGGCACCGCGTTCGCCGCGATCGGAGCGCTGGGATTCCTGCGCGGTGACCGTCTGGGCGCGCTCATCGTCAACGAGCCGCTCACCGGCGATCGTCAGGCGTGGGAGCCGGTGTTCGCCATCGCCCTGTGTGCGGCCGCGATCGCGATCGGTTATGGCTATCAGCAGCTCACCGACCAGGATTCGGCGCGCACCATGTGGTTCTTCTGCGGTGTCGTGTCGGTCGCCGCGGTCACCGACCTGTGTGTGAGCCTCGGGGTTCTCATCGACCCCGACGCCGGATTCCGCGGCGGACATGTGGCGGCCACCATCGTGTGGATGGGCACCGCCGCCACGTTGCTCTGGTACGCGCGCCGCGGTCACGGACCGTCGCGGGCACTGCCCCTCACCGTGGGCCTGGTGCTGGTGGCCGCGGCCGTGGCCAAACTGTTCCTGTTCGACCTGGCCGCGCTCGACGGTGTGTTCCGGGTGATCGTGTTCATCGTCACCGGCCTGATGATCCTGACGCTGGGCAGCGTGTACGCCAAGTCCCTGACCGACGACCGGCACCAGCCCGCACAGTGACTCGACGCAGAAGCGCCGGGTTCGGCTCGTGGACAGAAGCGCCCACAAGCCGAGGCCCGGCGCGTGTACCAGCCGTGGTCAGTTTCGGATCGACCGCCGACCACAAGATCGGCGCATCCGGTCTGCTGGCGGTGTGCGGTGCCATCGCCACGCTGATCTGCCTGTACGCGGCCGACTGGTGGCCCGAACCCGACAGCCGGGGACGCGGCTTTCTCGATTCGGCGCAGCAGGTCACGTCCCTCCGGGCTCCGGATGCCGGGTCCGCACTACAGCGGGCCTTCCTGGACTGGGGGCACTATCTGCTCGCGACGAGCGTGGCACTGACGACGATCGCGGTGCTCACCGGCCGTCATCGTGCCGCCGTCGTCGGCGCGGTGACCTCGGTGGCCGGTATCGGCTGGATGGAGTGGGCGCTGGCGCTGCCGGGCTTCGGCGGCACCGACTGGACCCGGTACCTCGCCGGTATCGGCGTCGGGATGCTGACGGTCGCCGTCGTCGCGCGGATCGCCGGCGACCGCAATGTGATCAGGTCTCGTTCTGGCCGACGGGCATGACCACCTCGACGACGAGTTCGTCGGCCGGCACCTGCGACGGATCGGTCACGTACACGTTGAAGTGATGGGTCGCGATGTCTGCCGAGCGGACAGCACTCAGACCGTGATCGGCCATGAACCGCGAGATCGCTTCGTGTGCACGCGGAATCGACTCGTGGTACGGACCCGTGGCGGTGGCGATCACCGCCCGGCGCTCGGGCAGATCGGTGGTCGCCAGCGGCGCCGACACCGTCGTTCCCGCGGCGACCGGAACGAATACAGACTCGGTGACGTCGGATTCCCGGAACTCGGCGTCGTGCTCGATACAGCCGCCGCCGGGCAGCGGTTGGACGCCCTGCGCGGCGAGCGCGGGCATGAAACGCTCCCACAGCATCCCCTCGGACTGATAGTTCGGGATGGTGTCACGCAGGTAGGCGATGGTTGTCGGTTCGAGTGTGGTCAGGGCGACGGGGGTTTGGGACATCGGGTACTCCTTCTCGGATTCGGTGAGCATGCGCTCGAGTGCGCCGAGCCGCGCAGCCGCGGCTTCCGCCTCGTCCACCAGCACCGTCCGCTGGGCGCGGAGAGCGCGGGCGTAGTCCGGGGTGTCCCGGACGGCGAGCAACGCACCGATGGCGGACACGCCGAACCCGACGTCGCGCAGGCGCCGGATGTGGCCGGCGACGGTGATCTGATCGGACGAGTACCTGCGATACCCGGTCGCGCCGTCGACATCGACGGGGCTGAGCACGCCGTGGGTGTCGTAATACCGCAGCATGCGCACGCTGATCCGGGTGATGGAGGAGAACTCGCCGATCGACATCAGGTTCAGGGTGTCGGTCATGGCGACCAGTGTGCGGGCTGACACGGTGTCAGGGTCAAGGGGTCGACGCGTGACCGAATTGAACCGCCGCTGACCTGCGGCTACCGTTGTCCGGTGAGCACGTACCTGTCGTTTCTGGGTGTCGCGATCCTGCTGGCCGTGGCGCCGGGACCGGACACCTTCTTCACCCTCCGGGCCAGCGTCGCAGGCGGCCGGAGCCGGGGCCTGTGGACCACCGCCGGGATCCTCACCGCGAACGTGGTGCAGGCCGGGGCCGTGGTCACCGGGCTCGGCGCGATCATCGCGCACAGCCAACCGGTGTTCCTCACCATCAAGTGGATCGGCGTCGCGTACCTGATCTACCTGGGCATCACTGCGATCGTCGCCGCCCTGCGCTACTCCGACGCCGGGTGGCAGAACCTGCGCCGTTCACCCGTGAGCCCGTTCAAGGCCGCGCGGCAAGGATTCCTGTGCAACATCACCAACCCGAAGGTGCTCGCCTTCAATCTGGCGATCCTGCCGCAGTTTGTCTCCGAGAACGCCACCGTCGCCGAACTCGCGCTGTACGCGCTCACGCTGGCCGTCGTCGGTTCGCTGTTCCTTCTCGTCGTGGTGTTCGGGGCGGCAATGTTCCGGGAGCTCATCTCCCGGTCGGCGTTCCGGCGTGGCATCGACGGAACGGTCGGCGCCGTGATGCTCGGCTTCGCCGGGGCTCTCGCGCTCGAATCGGCCTGACCGCTACTCGACGGTGAACTCGCCCAGCTGGTCCCATTCGTCACGATCGAGCTGGGTGTTGCGGATCCGCGGCGTCTCCTGCAGGTACTGCGGAAGGTCCTGCTGCGCCTTGCGGAAGTGATCGCCGGTCACGTGCGCCACGGCCGCGTCGTCCTTGAACGCCTCGGTGAGCACGTACTCGTCCGGATTGTCGACGCTGCGTGCCCAGTCGAACCACAGATTGCCCGGTTCGGCGCGGGTGGCCTCGGTGAACTCCCGCGACAGGTCGGGCCATTTGTCGGCATGTTCGGGTTTGATCAGAAACTTGGCGACGATGAAGATCATGGGTTCAGTCTCCGCCGCCGGTCACCGTGAACTGCACGGAATCTCACATTGAGATGGTCGGACCTCACCCGGGGATCCGGTGCGCGTGCGTTCTTCGCGTCATTGCGGCAATAGAGCGGTGAACCCTCGGCAATCCCCGACGGCGACTCTGTTCGGCAGTCCTCCTGCCCCCGACGACGCGGGCCGGAACGCCGAACATGCCGCGCCGACGCGGCGTACAAGGAGCTGGAACCGATGTCCGACGTTTCATATGTGAAACCCGCAGACCTGGTGAAGAGGCTGGTCGCCGCGGGCGAGTACAAGGCGCTGCTGTCGACGCGAGACACCATCATCCGTGCCTTCATGGGCGGCGCAATCCTCGCCCTGGGCGCGGCGTTCGCGGTGACCGTCACCGTCAACACGGGACAGCCGCTGCTCGGGGCGCTGCTGTTCCCGGTGGGCTTCATCATGCTGTACCTGATGGGCTTCGACCTGCTGACCGGCGTGTTCATGCTGGTGCCGCTCGCGTGGATCGATCGCAGGCCCGGCATCGGGATGAAGGCCCTGCTGCGCAACTGGGGCCTGGTGTTTCTCGGCAACTTCCTGGGCGCATTCCTCGTCGCCGTGCTGATGGCGATCATCGTCACCTACGGATTCGACACCGACCCCAACGCGGTCGGGCAGGCGATCGGTGAGATCGGGCACGGCCGGACCGTCGGCTACGCCGAACACGGCGCGGCCGGGATGCTCACCTTGTTCGTGCGCGGCATGATGTGCAACTGGATGGTGTGCACAGGGGTGGCCGGCGCGATGATGTCCGACACCGTCATCGGCAAGATCGCCGCCATGTGGATGCCCATCATGCTGTTCTTCTACATGGGCTTCGAGCATTCCATCGTCAACATGTTCCTGTTCCCGTCGGGCCTGCTGCTCGGCGCCGACTTCACCATCGGTGACTACCTGGTGTGGAACGAGATCCCCACCGTGCTCGGCAACGTCGTCGGCGGCCTGTCGTTCGTCGGTCTGACGATGTACTGGACGCACGCCAAGACCCGTGAGCCGCGGCTGCCCGCGAGCCTCACCCCCCACACCACCGATATTGCGGTGGCCGAACCCGCCAAGGTCGACGTGACCCGTTGATCCTGGCCATCAATTCGGAGTCCGGGTGCCAAAATGTAGCACCTGGACTCCGTTTTGTTTATTGCGCAGATTCGTGATTTCTGCCCGGCTATGAATTTCGCCCAGTGCCGGGCGCGACGACCACCACGACCGTAGTCTGAGCGCACATGTCGTGGCGATCGGGAGAACGCGAAGATGACAGAGAACCCCGTAGTTCAATCCGACCCGATGGACAAGGGCCTGCGCACAGGCTCGATCGGCCTGCTGGGCAACGTCACCATCGGTCTGTCGGCCACCGCGCCCACCTACAGTCTCGCCGCGACGCTCGGCTATGTCGTCTACGAGGTGCACGAGAAGGCGCCGGCGATGTTCCTCATCGCCTTTCTGCCGATGTTGCTGGTGGCCTTCGCCTATAAGGAACTCGCGGCCGACACCCCCGACTGCGGCACCACCTTCACCTGGGGTACAAGGGCATTCGGACCGTGGATCGGCTGGATCGGTGGCTGGGGCCTGGCGGTGTCGGCGATCATCGTGCTGGCCAATGTCGCCGAGATCGCGGGCATCTACATGCTGCGCTTCCTGCATCTGGATTCCTGGGCCGACAATCTGTGGGTGAAGGTCGCATTCGGGTGCATTCTCATCGCCGGCATGACCTGGGTGAGTATCCGCGGAATCGTGATCAGTGAGCGGCTGCAGGCCGTGCTGATGGTGATCCAGTTCGCGGTGCTGATCCTCGCCAGCGTCATCGCATTGGTGAAAGTCGGTTTCGACAAGGCCGGCGACCAGGCGATCACACCGGAGCTGAGCTGGTTATGGCCGAGCGATCTGAGCCAGTCGCAGATCGCGGCGGCGGTCATCCTGTGCATCTTCATCTATTGGGGATGGGACGCCTGCCTGGCGGTGAGCGAGGAGACGAAGAATCCGGCGAAGACCCCCGGCCAGGCCGCGATCATCACCTGCCTGATCCTCGTCGCCACCTATGTCCTGGTCGCCTACGCGGTACAGGCGTTCGCGGGATTCGGGGACACAGGTATCGGCCTGAACAATCCCGAGAACGCCGACGACGTGCTCACCATTCTCGGCGATCCGGTGGCGGGCGGGCTGATGGCCTCGGCGCTGCTGCTGACCGTCAGTGTGTCGGCGCTGGCGTCGACCCAGTCGACCATCCTGCCCACCGCGCGCGGCAGCCTGTCGATGGCCGTCTACAAGGCACTGCCCGACAAGTTTGCCCGCATCCATCCGCGTTATATGACACCGGATTTCGGCACCGCCGTGATGGGTGCGTCGGCGCTGATGTTCTACCTCGTGCTGTCGTTGCTGAGCGAGGACACCCTCGCCGACTCCATCGCCTCGCTCGGGCTCGCGGTGGCCTTCTATTACGGCATCACCGCCTTCTCCTGCGTCTGGTATTTCCGCGCCACCCTGTTCGATTCGGTCCGCAATTTCCTCATGCGCGGATTGCTGCCGCTGCTCGGTGGCATCTCGATGACGTGGGCGTTCGTCCAGTCCGCCGTCGACATGTTCGCCGAGGACTACGGCGCCACGTCCATCGGGGGTGTCGGCGGTGTCTTCATCCTCGGGGTGGGCATGCTCGTGCTGGGTATCCCGCTGATGCTGGCCTGCTTCGCCCACCGGAAGGATTTCTTCCAGGGAAAGACACTGACAGCCGACACCGAGGTGATGGTGCCCGACGTCTACTGACGATCCCGCCGCAACTGACCGTCCGGGCAGCCGTCAGCTGTCGAAGCCCAGACCGGTCTTGTCCATGATCGTCAGCCACAGGCCACGTTTTCCTTGCCGCCGTTCACTTCTGGCGATCTGGTGGCGGGTGATGTTCACACCCAGCCAACGGGCGGGCTCGGGCGGGAACGGGATCGGCTTGGTCTTGACCATCTCCAGTTCGGTGCGTTCGTTACGCACCCCGTCGAGCAGGTCGAGCGCCACCGTCGCCCCGAAGTGACTGGCACCCACCCCGAGTCCGGTGAATCCGACCACGGTGACGACGCGTCCGGAGTGGGAGGTGTCCCAGAAGGCACTGAACCGCGAACAGGTGTCGATCGGTCCGCCCCACGTGTGCGTGGCCTTGATGCCCTCGAGCTGTGGGAAGAACTGGAGCAGGTGTTCGGCGAGCAACGCGAACTCGGCCGGCTCGAACTCGTGCCGGCGGTCGGAGTCGGATCCGAAGTGGTACAGCACGTCCCAGCCACCGAACAGGATCCGGTTGTCGGCGGTGAGCCGGAAGTAGTGGAAGCGCGGTCCGGCGTCGGCCAGGCCCTCGCGACCGGCCCAGCCGAGCGAGGCGAGTTGTCCGTCGGACAGCGGCTCGGTCATGATCGCGTAATCCCACACCGGCACCGTGTACAGCCGCAGGCGCCGCACCAGCGACGGACTTGCCGACGTCGCCAGCACCGCCTTGGCCGCGGTGACCGAACCGTAGCCGGTGGTTGCGACCACCCTGTCCCCCACCGACTTCAGATTCCCGACCTCGGTGTGCTCGTGGATCGTCACACCCAGGCGTTCGGCCGCGGCGGCCAGGCCCCACGCGAGTTTCGCCGGATCGAGGACGATCACGTCCGGGTCGAAGGTGGCACCGGCGACCATGGGTGACTTGACCCGCGCCCGGGCCGCCTCCGCGGACAGCAGGTCCACAGTCAGCCCGACGGCCGCCGCGTCCTGCACGACCTCGGCCAATTCGGCGGCCTGCCAATCGAAGTTGGCGATGTCGACCTCGCCGGCGCGCTCGGCATCGGCGTCGATACCGAGACGCTCCATCGCCGCCTCGATCTCGTCGAGCGTCTGCTTGCCGAGCCGCACCAGGGTGGGCATCTCGTCGGGCCAGCGCGTCAATCCGTTGCCGAGACCGTGGGTGATGCTGGCCGCGCAGAATCCGCCATTGCGCCCGGTGGCATGCTCGGCGATCCGGTCCCGCTCCACCAGCACGATGCGCAGCCCCGGGTGCCGTTCGGCGGCCTGCACCGCGGTCCACAGTCCGGTGAATCCGCCACCGACGACCAGCAGGTCGGCCTCGGTGTCGGCGGCGAGTCGCGCGCGGGGCGCCGGACGTTCGGGGCGGTCGAGCCAGTAGGGTTCCGGCGACGCCCCGGCCACCATCGCCTTCGACCGCTCGGTGGAAACGGAAGCCCAGGTCATGAGTTCTCCTCGATGTCCGGCGAACGGTTTCGATCACCATATAGCCGAAACAGCTCGGTCACCGGAGAAAGTGCGCAGTCAGGAGAACCGACATTGCGCACCCCTGGCCGGTTCAGTCCTCCTGTTCGTCGGCCTCCTTGAGTGCGGCGAGAATGGCCCGGGTGCGTCGGTCGCGACGCTCCGCGAGCTCGCGGTAGCTGTCGACTCCCGTCCCGTAGGCGGCCTCCACCGACTCGAACACCTTCTCGTTCAGCGCGGGATCGGGCATGCCGTTCTCGAAGTTCATCTGCGATCCCACATTGGCCGCGAGGTGCCGGATACCACCGGGCCCGCCACCGAGGTGACGGGATTCGAACGGGCCGATCGTCGCCCACCGCAGGCCTAGCGAATTGCGCACCAGGGTGTCGAGTTCACCGGGTTCGATGATCCCCTGCTGCACAAGGTAACTGGCCTGCTCGGCGAACACCTTCTGCAATCGGTTGCCGACGAAGCCGCGGATCTCCTGCTTGAGCCGCACCGGTTGCCTGCCGAGGCTCTCGTACACGGCGTAGGCACGCTCGACCACCTCGGGCGACGTCGCGGGTGAGGGCACGATCTCCACCAGCGGCATCAGTTCCGGCGGGTTGAACGGGTGCCCGACCAGGATGCGGTCGGCGGCCGGGTTGCCCTCGGACAGCGCCGACGGCAGCAGCGACGATGTGGACGACGCCAGGATCGCATCACCCTTCGCGTGTTCGGCGGCCGCGTTGAGCAGCGTTCGCTTCAGCTCCATCCGCTCCGGGCCGTTCTCCTGGACGAAGTCCGCGTCGCGCAACGCCTCGGCCAGGTCCGCCACCGCCGCGGCGTCGATACCCTGCAGTGCCTGTTCGAGGTCGGGCCGGGGGTCGCTGACACGAACCTCCCACCCGGCACCGGCGAACAGCCTTGCCCACGAGATACCGATCACCCCGGCTCCGACGATGGTCACAATCGGCATGAGTACTCCCTTCCTCGCATGAGGCGCCACTCGCACACCCACTGTCACCGGTCTACCGGATCAGCCTCGCACCGTTCGGGAATTGGTTATGTTCGATAACAACTCCGATGGGAGCGCGATTGAGGAGGCGGCATGAATTCGCATGTTTTCGACGGACTTCGGGTGATCGACTGCGGCAGCTATATCGCTGCGCCGGCATCGACGACAATTCTGGCCGACCTCGGTGCCGACGTCATCAAGATCGAACCGCCCGGCATGGGCGACCCGTACCGTCAGCTTCCCAAACTCCCCGGAAATCCCGTCTGCGAGCACGATTTCGCGTGGCTGATGGACGCGCACAGCAAACGCGGGATCGCCCTCAATCTCGCGGACCCGGATGGGCAGTCGGTGCTGCACGACCTGGTGGCCAGTGCCGACGTCTTCGTCACCAACTATCCGCTGAAAGTCCGGCAAAAACTCCATTTGGACTACGAGACCCTTGCTGCCCGAAATGAGAAGATCATCTACGGCTCGTTCACCGGATATGGGGAGACCGGACCGGAATCAACCAAACCGGGCTTCGACACCACCTCGTACTGGGCCCGCTCGGGAATGATGGACACCGTCCGCAGCGACGCCGGCGCGGTCCCCGCCCGGTCCGTCGTCGGGCAGGGTGACCATCCGTCGGCGATGACCATGTTCGCCGCCGTCGTCACCGCGCTCTATCAACGCGAACGCACCGGCAAGGGCACCTACGTGTCGTCGTCGCTGCTGGCGAACGGGTTGTGGGCCAACAGTTATATGGCCACAGCCGCACTCTGCGGTGCCACCTTCATCCCACGCCCACCGCGCGAGGCGAGTCTCAACGCACTCGGCGCGTACTATCAGTGCGCCGACGGCAAGTGGCTCATCCTGACCATCCTCAACGAGGACAGGCACTGGCCGTCGCTGGCGACTTGCCTCGGCCGGCCCGATCTGATCGACCACCCGGATTTCGCGTCGAAACCGTTGCGCCTCAAGAACGCCCGCGCACTGGTAGATATCATGGATGCCGCATTCGCGAGCCGGGAGCGGGCCCACTGGGCGTCAACGCTGAGCGAGGCGGGGATCGTGTTCGACATTGTCGCCACCTCCGAGGACATTCCCGACGACCCGCAGATCTATGTCAACGAGATGGTGCAGACCTTCCCCGACGACGAGCGTCTGAAAGCCGTGGCCACCCCGTTCCGGCTGGCCGGCCAGCAACCGGTCCCGCCGCGAATGCCTCCCTCGCCGGGGCAGCACACCGACGAGATCCTGACCGAATTGGGTTACGACACAGACAGAGTGGCGACGCTTCGGTCGTCCGGCGCGGTCGCATGAGCGCGACGGGCGCGGTGTTCGACCGGCTGCTCGTCCTCGGGATCGCCACCCACGACATTCAGCGTGTCCGCATCCCCGACGGGCAGGTGGAGCAGCTCTACGACGGCACCGGACGAGCACCCGACGGCATCCTCATGATCGGCGACACCGTCTACTGGACAACGATGGGTGCCTCGGTGAAGGATCCGGACATCCCGGGCGAGGCCGGCCGGGACTACGGCGCGGCCAACGGCGGTGTGCACGCCATCGACCGGGACGGAGGCAATCGCCGCGACCTCACCGGCCGGGGCAGCGTGGTCACCGGCAAGCAGATCGCCTTCGACGGCGTCGACCGACTGTACTGGGGTGACCGGGAGGGCCTGCGGGTCAGCAGCATTCGTCTCGACGGCACCGACCGCCGCGACGAGGTGATCAACCCGCCGGCCCCCGACAAGATGGCCGAATGCGTCGGGGTCGCCATTGACGCCGCGGCAGGGCATCTCTACTGGACTCAGAAGGGACCGGCCAAGGGTGGGCGCGGCCGGATCTTCCGGGCCGGGCTGTCGGTACCGGAGGGCGAGTCGGCCAACCGCCGCACAGACATCGAGGTGCTGTGGGAGGACCTGCCCGAGCCGATCGACCTCGAGATCTACGACGGCGACCTGTACTGGACCGACCGGGGCGCGCCACCGCTGGGCAACACGCTCAACCGGGCGGCACTGCCCGCAGCCGGGCAGCCCGGCGCGACGCCCGAGGTCCTGGCCGACGGTTTCCGCGAGGCCATCGGGCTGGCCGTGGACAGCGTGGCCATCTACGTCTCGGACCTGTCCGGACGAATCCGGCGGATCGGGCGCGACGGTTCCGACACGCTACTGACACACCTCGGCGGCCCGGTCACGGGCATCTACGGATTGGAGGCATCCCGGTGAGTTACGCGGTCACATTCGCCGACGTTCAGGACCGGCCGGTCGCCGTCCTCGGGGCGGGCACCCTCGGCAGGCGCATCGCGCTGATGTTCGCGAGCCGCGGCGGTCTGAGCAGGATCTACGACCCGGATCCGGCGCAGGCTCAGGCCGGCGCCGAGTTCGTCGCGACCACCCTGCCGCAGATGGTCGCCGACCGTGGCTCCGGGGCCGTCGGCCGGGCCGAGCCGGTATCGAGCTTGGCAGAGGCCCTCGCCGGAGCGTGGCTCGTCGTCGAGGCGGTGCCCGAACGCCTGGACCTGAAGATCGACGTGTGGGGTCAGATCGACGAGCTCGCCGACGCCGGCACCATCTTCGCGACCAACTCGTCGTCGTACGCGTCGCGGCTGATGAGCGAGAAGGTGCGCGACAAGTCGCGGCTGTGCAACATGCACTTCTACATGCCGCCGCGCTCCAACGCCGTCGACCTGATGTCGGACGGCCAGACCGACCCCGAACTGCTGTCGAGCCTGCAGGCGATTCTGCCGGAGTACGACATCCACCCGTTCGTGGCGATGCGGGAGAGCACCGGCTTCATCTTCAACCGGGTGTGGGCGGCCATCAAACGCGAGAGCCTGCAGGTGGTCGCCGAGGGGGTGGCCCGCCCCGAGGACATCGACGCCATGTTCCGGCTGAACTGGCACATGCCCGTCGGGCCGTTCCAGATGATGGACAGCGTCGGCCTCGACGTGGTTCTCGACATCGAGGACCACTACGCGGCCGAGAATCCGCATCTGCCGGAAGGTCCGCGGCGGCTGCTGCACGAGTATGTCGACGCGGGCAAGCTGGGCCGCAAGTCCGGCACCGGGTTCTACGACTACTCCTGACGACCGCAGCGTGGGCACGCTTGTGGGCACCGCGGCCCCACATTGCGGCCGCTAACCCGCATCGCGCATGAGAAAAGCCCCTCACCTGCGGTAACAGGTGAGGGGCTCTCGTGGAGCTGCCGGGAATTGAACCCGGGTCCTCCGTCGAGTCGGCAGGGCTTCTCCGTGCGCAGTCCGCTGTGTCTCTACTCGGATCTCTCAGTCACGCGAACAAGCCGAGATGACGATCCCAGTCGCTGTGAGTTGTCCCGTCCCCACCCGCGACCGGCGGAGACGGTGAGCTCCCGAAGATGATGCCGGGGGCCGAGGTGAGAGCACCCTCGGGCCGACAGACTAGCCTGGCTGCTTAGGCAGCGAGAGCGTAGTCGCGCTGATTCTTATCGGCGCTTAATTGGTTGCCGCGACGCTTATACGGTGGTCTCTGGCCTGCACCGGCACGCTTCCCCTGCCTCGGCGCACGTAGTCGAATCCGATCAGCCCCGAGTCAGGTCCCTCCGGTTTCCCGGCGGGCACTCGATACTAACAACACCTCGGCAACTTTTCATCCCTGTTTTCTCCACACTCCCCGCACCTGCCGCCTTGTTGCCATGTTCGGCTGATGACCTGCGAAAATACGCGAAACGCGACCCCGAGCGATCGCTCGGTCCGCGGGACATGTAGAGATGTAGTGTTACGGCCAACACACCTATGACCGGAAGGTATACGAACGATGAAGCGATCGATCTTCGAGTCCGAGCATGAGCAGTTCCGGCAGACCGCGCGGGCGTTCATCGAGAGGGAGATCAATCCGCACGCCGGTGAGTGGATCGCCGCCGGGCAGGTCGACCGCGAGATCTATCGCAAAGCCGGCGAGGCCGGGCTCATCGGTTTCAACGTGCCCGAGGAGTTCGGTGGCGCGGGCGTCGACGATTTCCGCTTCAACGCCGTCGTGGCCGAGGAACTGGCCGATGCCGCCACCGCACCTGCCTTCACACTGCAGAACGACGTCGTCACCCCGTACTTCATCTCCCTGTCGAACGACGAGCAGAAGCAGCGCTGGCTGCCCGGCTTCGCCTCCGGCGAGACCATCGGCGCCATCGCGATGACCGAGCCGGGCGCCGGCAGCGATCTGGCGGGCATCAAGACCAGTGCCGTCCGCGACGGCGACCACTACGTCGTCAACGGCAGCAAGACCTTCATCTCCTCGGGCATCAACTCCGACCTGGTGATCGTGGTGTGCCGCACCGATCCCGACCCGGCCGCCGGGCATAAGGCGTTTTCCCTGATCGTCGTCGAACGCGGCATGGAGGGCTTCGAACGGGGCCGCAAGCTCGACAAGATGGGCCTCAAGTCGCAGGACACCTCCGAACTGCACTTCGACAACGTCCGGGTGCCCGTCGCCAACCTGCTCGGCCAGGAGAACCGCGGCTTCTACCACCTGATGCACAACCTGCCGTCCGAGCGGCTGTCGATCGCCATCACCGCTACCGCGATCGCCCGGTCGATCTTCAACGAGACGGTGCAGTATGTGAAGGACCGCAAGGCCTTCGGCAAGCCGATCGGCACGTTCCAGGCCAACCGGTTCACCATCGCCGAGATGGCCACCGAACTCGACATCGCCCAGGCCTACATCGACCGCTGCCTGCAGGGCGTGCTCGACGGTGAGGCCACCGCCGTGGACGCATCCAAGGCCAAGTGGTGGTGCACCGAACTGAGCAAGAAGGTCATCGACTCCTGCCTGCAGCTGCACGGCGGCTACGGGTACATGAACGAGTACCGGGTGGCCCGCGCGTACACCGACATCCGGATCCAGACGATCTTCGGCGGCACCACCGAGATCATGAAGGACATCGTGGGACGCGACCTCGGGTTGTGAACCAGGCACCGATCGCTCCCCGTCGCCGCCGGCGGGTGAGCGATCGGCCATGACCCGGCTCGCCCACCCCCTCCTGCCTTTCGCCCCCTCCTGCTTTTCGCTCTAGGAGGAGAACCGTTCGGGCCAGTACTTGGCGAGGCAATCTGACGGCTGGCCCCGGCGCTCGAACGTCGGCAGCGACTTACCCGTCAGACCCGTGGTGATCGCCGCCGCACGTTCGCGTGTGGTGCCGTGACCCTGATCGGGGCCGGTGTCACCGATGATCGGCAGCAGGGTCGCGGCCTGCAGGATGTTGCGCAGCGACAAATCGTCGCGGTCGAAAACCGTTGCCGCCCAGTTGCCGGCGAAGCAGTCGGCGATCAGCTCCAGATTGTTGCCCTGCGGGAACGAACTCTCCGGGATCTTGAGCGCGTCCGCGATCCGGAACACGATGTTGTGGCCGTACTCGTGCGCCACCACGGTGGCGGCGGTGAAGTCACCGACGATCACCGACGGCACCGACGCCCCGAACACGTCACCCTTCCAGATCCCGGCGAAAGTCTCGACGGGCAGGATGATCGTGCCCTCGGTGGGCTTGCCCTTGCCGTTCGGCTGGGTATCGACGGCGCAGAAGAACGCGTTCTTCAGGTCCGAGGAGATCTCGCCGATCTTCTTGTCGTCGCTGGTGCAGTCGGTGGTGTAGGTGGTGCCCGGTTCGATGAGTTTGCGTCCCGTAGACGGATCGCCCCAGTTGAGTTCGGTGAACCAGGCACCCCACGCCGAATCCAGGTCGTCGAGCAGGGAGGCCAGGTACGGGGACACCGTCTTGTCGGTGTTGTCGGCGGTGACGCCGCTGCCCTCGAACGTGCTCGACGGCGTGGGCAGCTTCGGGCACGAATCACCTTGGCAGGTACCGGGATTTCCATTCGACGATCCCGAATCGTCCTGGCCGCGGTCTCCGTCCGTATTCTGGCCGCCGCCGTCGGCCGGCGCCGAGACCCCCGGTGGTGAAGCCGAATCATCCTGGGATGAGAGCACATCCGAGCATCCGGTGACCGTACCGAGCACAGCCACCGCGACCACGATCATCGCGCGCACCCCACGCGCTCTTGGGGAATGGACCACTCGCACTTTTTCTCCGATCACGAAAAGCGGGCGGCCCCCCGCGGGCCGAGTGTGAGAAAGGTAGCAGGTCCGGGCCGGGCCTATCCGCGGTGTCGGCGAAGCAAATGATCGGCCCACGGCCACGAACCGGTGTGGCACATCAGTTAAGCGTCTGTTCAGGTCAGACGATGGTGAGCACGGCGGTGTCGTGCGCGGCGACGGTGACGGTGAGTCTGCCGTTGACCGCCTGATGCCGCTCACCGGTCCAGGCGTCGACGCCCGCGACCGTCGCGTCACCGTTGAGCCCGAGGTCGCTCAGCGCCACCGACAGCTTGCGGGGCGCCTTGCCGCGATTGGTCAACGACACCACCAGGCCCTTGTCCCCGACGGCCCGCGACCATACCTCCGGATTGTTCGCGACGCGGGCACCCGCACTGACCCGCTCATCCTGATCGATCCTCACGATCGCGGTATTGGTGAGCGTCCGCGCCGCCGACGCGGGCATCGAGGTCAGATCGACCCCGAGGATCAACGGTGCGGCCATCATCGCCCACATCGACAGCTGGGTACGCTGCTCGGATTCGGTCAGATCGCCCGCCCCGTCGGAAAGTCCCACCATGAGCAGGCCCGGATCGTTGTAGGTGCCCGGCCGCACCCGGCCGGCAAGCGGCGCGAGCGAATCGGTCACCTCGACGACGCCCTGCACCTTCTTGTCCCGACCCGCGGTGGACCACGCGGGACCGGTCGGCCCGGTGACCCTGGTGACCGTGGCGACCCCGCCCCAGTAGGCGTCACTGCCGGGGCGGATGGCATCGAGCCCGCGATTGGGGTTGATGGCGTACACGATCGGTGTGTGCAACCCGCGCAGCGCATCGCGCATGGCGGTGAACGCGGCGATCTGCTCGCCACGGTCCGACTGGCCCGAACACCAGTCGTACGAAAGGTAGTCGACACCCCACTCCGCGAACGTCGCGGCGTCGCGGGACTCATGGCCCAGGCTCCCGGTGCTGCCCGCGCTGCGGCCCGAATGCTGCGCGCAGGTGCGGGTTCCGGCCGCCGACGACAACCCGAAGAGCAGCCCCCTGGCGTGCAGGTACTCGCCGAGCGCGGCCATCCCGGACGGAAAGCGGACCGGATCTGGAAGCAGAGTGCCGTCCGCGGCCCGCTCCCGGGCCGACCAGCAGTCGCCGACGATCACGTAGCGGTAGCCGGCGGCGCGCAGACCGGACGACGCCAGTGCGTCGGCCTGCTGCCGGATAGTCTCCTCGGACACCTTGCACCCGAGCGACGGACCGCTGTCCCACCCCATCGGAGGGGTCTGCGCCACCCCCTCGATCGCGGGTCGTTCGCCGCCGAGCCGGTCCTCGGGGCTATCGGTGCATCCGACGGCCAGGGCCGCCACCGCCAGCGCGGCGACGGCGGCGCACAACCCACGGCGACGACGGTGGTCCGGTCTCAACTCACATACCCTTGACGCGCCTGCCGACCTCTCGCTCCACTTCCCGCCGGGCGGTTCGTTTGGCGAGGTCGTGACGTTTGTCGTGGGCCTGCTTACCGCGGGCCAAAGCCAGCTCGACCTTGACCCGACCGTCGTTGAAGTACAGCGACAGCGGGACCAATGTCAGGTTGCCGTCGCGGATCTTGCCGATCAGATTGTCGATCTCGCGCCTGTGCAGCAGCAGTTTGCGGTTACGGCGGGGTGCGTGGTTGGTCCACGAGCCGTGACCGTATTCGGCGATGTTGAGGCCGCGCAGCCACACCTCGCCATCGTCGACGGTGGCGAACGCGTCGACCAGCGACGCCTTTCCGTCGCGCAACGCCTTCACCTCGGTGCCGACGAGCGCGATACCGGCCTCGTAGGTGTCGAGGATGGCATAGTTGTGCCGCGCCTTGCGGTTGGTCGCGATCACGCTGCGACCCTTCTCCTTGGGCATGGTTATTTCACCTCCTCACTCACGGACGTACACACGAAGCGTGACATACGACGTGATTCCGGCCAACAGAATTCCGCCGGCGATGAGCCATGGCGACACCACGAGCACATCCGAATTGGTGATGCGGGCAAGGATATTGACGCCGTACAGGTCTTCGAGGGCGCGGTCGAAGAACAGCGCCTTGGCCCCGAACAGCCCGCCGATCGCCAGGAATGAGCCGGCCAGGGCGGCCACCACCGCCTCCAGCAGGAAGGGCAATTGGGTGTACCAGCGGGTGGCGCCCACCAGGCGCATGATGGATACCTCGGTGCGCCGCGTGAATGCCGCGATCTGAATCATGTTGACGATCAACAGCATCGCCGCGATCGCCAGGACCACCGCCACCGCGAACGCCGCGTTGCGCGCGCCGTCGAGCACGCTGAAGATACGTTTGACCAGGTCGCGCTGGTCGAGCACGCTGTCGACGCCGAGGTCCTTACGGTCGGCGAACTCGTCGAGCACCGCGCCGAACCGGTCCGCGTCCTTCATCCGCACCCGCAGCGCCGCCTGGGTGCTCGACGGGTCGATCATCTCCGCGATCTCCGGGCTGTCGGCGAAGGCCTCCTTCGACGCCTCGTAGGCCTCTTTCTGCGAGATGTAGGTGACGGTCGCGACGCCCTGCGCGTTCTCCAGTTCGGTGCGCAGCGTCGAGCAGGGGGCCTTCTGGCAGTCGGGGTCGGACTTGCTCACGTCGAGGTTCATGAAGAACTGCATCTCGACGCGGTCGAGGAAGATCTTCTGGCTCTTGTCCGCCATCTGGATGACCAGCAGACCGCCGCCGAACATCGCCAGGGTGATGGCGGTGGTCAAGATCATGGCGATGGTCATCGTGACGTTGCGGCGCAGCCCGTTGAGGACCTCGCTGAAGATGAAGTTCGCGCGCATCGTGCTCCGTTGTCGTGGTGGCCCCGGGTCGGGTGCCGCTGGGCGGAAGGTGGTCGCCGGGTGCCGCGTGCACCGCGCGAGGGAGTCTCGGCGTGCGGGGCTGACGCGGTCCGGTAGGCGGTCAGCCGATGCCGTACACGCCGCGTTCGTCGTTGCGGACCAGATGCCCGCTGTCGAATTCGAGGACCCGCCGCCGCATCGCGTCGACGATGTGCCGGTCGTGGGTGGCCATCAGGACCGTGGTGCCGCGCCGGTTGACCCGGTCGAGGACGTCGACGATCTCCTCGCTGGTCTCCGGGTCGAGGTTTCCGGTGGGCTCGTCGGCGAGCAGCACCAGCGGCCGGTTGACAATCGCGCGGGCGATGGCCACGCGCTGCATCTCACCACCGGAGAGCTCGTTGGGCATGCGGTCGGCCTTGCCGGACAGGCCCACGTAGTCGAGCACCTCGGGGACCACCTTGCGGATGACCTGTGGCTGCTTACCGATCACCTCGAGCGCGAACGCCACATTGTCGGCCACCGACTTCTGCTGCAGCAGCCGGAAATCCTGGAACACACAGCCCACCGACTGCCGCAGCCTGGGGACCATCCGGGCCTTGAGCCGGTTGACGTGATACTCCCCGACAAACACCTCGCCGGTGGTCGGCTTGTCCTCCTTGAGGAGCAAACGGAAAAACGTCGACTTGCCCGAACCGGACGGCCCGATGAGGAAAGCGAATTCGCCTTTGTCCACCTCTAAATTGAGCCCCGACAACGCAGGCCGACTCGACGCCTTGTATTTCATCGAGACGTTCTCCAGCTTGATCACAGCAAGTCAGTGTAGCCACGGCCCCTGAGAACAACGCTCAGGCTCGCGTACTACCGCGCTGATGATTCCTCGGCCGTCGTCGTCTCGTCCCCGTCCTCGGTGGTGATCCGCGGGATCGGCACCGGGATACCGGGCACCGACGTGGTGGTGAGCTTCGGCCGCCGGGCCGTGCTCGTCAGCGTCTCGTCCGAGGTGTCGGTGGTGTCGGTCGAGGACTCCTCGTCGGTGGTGGTCTCCTCGGTTTCGCCGGCGCTGCTGCTCTCGGTGGTCGACGACGTCCTCTTTGTCGATGACGTCGACGACGGCGTGCGAGTCGACTTCGCCTGCTCCTGAACGGTGCTGACCGGCCTACCTGCCTTCTCCTCAGGTGGGTACCGCTCCGATGTGTAGCCGTACACCGCCAGCAGCACCAGAAACGCCGCCACGAGTATCGCGGTGCGCACCCGGATGCGGGTGCGGTAGATGACCTTGGGTCCGTCTTCTCCCATCGGTTACACACCTCCTTCGCCGGCAGCTCCGATCGCGGCAGGGGCGGTGTGCGTGGGTACCTCGCGCACGCTGATGCCTTCGGCCGCGAGCGCGCGCACGATCCGGCTGCGCAGGGCGCGGCTGACCGCGAACTGCTGACCGGGCAGGGTGCGAGCCACCATCCGGATGGTGAGCGAGTCGAGTTCGAGGTCGGTGATCCCGAGCGGGGCCGGCGCGTCGAGCAGATACTTGTGCCAGCGCTCGTCGTCGAAGAACCGTTCGCCCACCTGCTCGAGGATCTCGGTGACGCGCGCGATGTCGGCCTCACCGGGGACCGGTACGTCGACGACGGCCCGCGCCCAGTCCTTGGACAGGTTGGTGGCGGTGATGATCTGCCCGTTGGGCACGGTCACCACCTCGCCGTCGCTGGTACGCAGCTTGGTCACGCGCAGGGTGACGTCCTCGACGGTGCCCTGTTTGGTGGCGCCGCCCGTCACCGCGAGGTTGACCACGTCGCCGTATCCGTATTGCTTCTCGGTGACCACGAAGAATCCGGCGAGGAGGTCCTGCACCACGCGCTGGGCGCCGAAACCGAGCGCCGCGCCGATCACCGCGGAGGGACCGACGAGGCTGGTGATGGGCACGTTGATGATGCCCAGGATCTTCAGGCCACCGATGAGCGCGACGAGCACGATCAACGTCCAGCTGATCACCTGGATCACCGTGCGCATGTGCTTGGACCGTTCCGAACGCACCAGCATGTCGCTGCCGGCGAATTCCGCTTCGAAACGCTCGCTGTACCGCTCGCCGAGCCAGCGGATGAACCGGATGACGATCGCCGCGCCCAGAATCCACAGCAGGATCGACAGACCGTCGGTGGCCAGCCACCGGTACCAGTCCCCGACCAGCGACTGGTAGGGCACCGTCGCCGCGGCGACCGTCGTCGACGGCGCCGCCCCCAGGTCAGCGAACATGCTGCTCAGGCGTCGGCAGAGGCCATCCGCCAGCGGATGCCGGCCTCGATGAACGGGTCGATCTCACCGTCGAGCACAGCCGACGGGTTGTTGTTCTCGACGTTGGTGCGCAGGTCCTTGACCATCTGGTACGGGTGCAGGACGTACGAGCGCATCTGGTTGCCCCAGCTGGATCCGCCGTCCCCCTTGAGTGCGTCAAGTTCGGCACGCTCCTCCTGTCGTTTGCGTTCGAGCAGCTTGGCCTGAAGCACGCGCATCGCGGCGGCCTTGTTCTGCAGCTGGCTCTTCTCGTTCTGACAGGTCACCACAATACCGGTCGGTATGTGGGTGAGGCGGACCGCGGAATCTGTGGTATTGACGGACTGACCGCCCGGCCCGGACGAGCGGTACACGTCCACGCGCAGGTCGGTCTCGGCGATGTCGATGTGGTCGGTGGTCTCCACCACGGGCAGCACCTCGACCTCCGCAAAGGACGTCTGCCTGCGGCTTTGGTTGTCGAACGGGCTGATCCGGACGAGCCTGTGCGTGCCCTGCTCCACCGACAGCGTGCCGTACATGTAGGGCGCCTTGACCGCGAACGTCGCCGACTTGATGCCGGCCTCCTCCGCATAGGATGTGTCGTAGACCTCAACTCCGTAGTGATGTTTCTCCGCCCACCGGATATACATACGCATCAGCATCTGCGCCCAGTCCGCGGCGTCGACGCCACCCGCGCCGGAGCGGATGTTGACCAGGGCGTCGCGCGCGTCGTACTCGCCGGCCAGCATCGTCTTCACCTCCATCGCCTCGATGTCGGTGCGCAGCGCGGCCCGCTCCTCGTCGGCGTCGGCCAGGGCGGCGGTGCGGTCCTCGCCCTCCTCGGACTCGGCGAGCTCGTACAGGACGGGCATGTCCTCGAGCCGCTGGCGGAGTTCGCTGACCTTCCGGAACTCGGCCTGGGCGTGCGACAGTTCGCTCGTCACCTTCTGGGCGTGGTCCTGGTTGTTCCACAACTCGGGATCGGACGCCTGCATCTCCAGTTCGTCGATGCGACGGCGCAGTTCCTCCAGGTCGACGACTTTCTCGACGGTGGTGAGGGTCGCGTCAAGCGATTCGAGATCAACGGTCACATCGGGATGCACAATTCTTCAGAGTACCGCCTCGCGGTCACGACCCCGCGGTCACAGCCCGGCTACGCCGACGGCTCCTCCAGGGTCCCGAACCGCCACGTCGTCTCGGCCTTGCCCGGTTTGTAGATCACCGGCATGTCGGAACCGTGATGGGGCCACGACCCGAGCGCCCCGATGACCAGCGTCCCGTACACCTCCGTCGGGTTGGTCTGCGGACCGGTGATGGTGCCCGAGATGGTGCAGTAGCTGTCGCCGTTCTTGTCTGTCTCAGCCGGCCGCTCGGACACACCGGTCACTGTGAACGTGCCCTGCACGTACTGCGCGGCCGCGGCCTGCGACAGTCCCTTTCCGCCGCGTCCACCCCGCCACTGCATCACCAACATCACGAGCACGGCCACGAGCACGATGATGAAGACGAACTCAAGCATGGTCGCCAGCCTACCGGCGCTACGCTGGCCCCCGTGCCTGCAGAGAATCCCTTCACGATTGCCGACGATCTCGAACTCGCCCTGTCGCTGGCCGAATCGGCCGACGCGCTGACGATGCGCCGGTTTGGTGCCGTCGACCTGCGCGTCGACGACAAACCGGATCTCACCCCCGTCTCCGACGCCGACCTGGCGTGCGAGGCGCTGGTGCGGGAACGGCTGGCGGCGATGCGGCCGGGCGATGAGATCCTCGGCGAGGAGTTCGGGGGCGACGCGGTGCTGTCGGGACGGCAGTGGGTGATCGACCCGATCGACGGCACCAAGAATTTCGTGCGCGGCGTCCCGGTGTGGGCCACCCTCATCGCGCTGCTCGTCGACGGTGTGCCCGTCGTCGGCGTGGTGTCGGCGCCCGCGCTGCGCCGGCGCTGGTGGGCCGGGTCCGGCCAGGGCGCGTTCGTCGCCTTCGACGACCAGCCCGCGCACGCCATCTCGGCGTCGGGCGTCGCACATCTGGAGTCGTCGTCGCTGTCGTTCTCCAGTATCTCAGGCTGGGCCGAACGCGGCCTGCGCGAGAAGTTCTTCGACCTCACCGACGAGGTGTGGCGGGTGCGCGCCTACGGCGACTTCTTCAGTTACTGCCTCGTCGCCGAGGGTGCCGTCGACATCGCCTGCGAACCCGAGGTCTCGCTGTGGGATCTCGCCCCGCTCGACATCATCGTCCGCGAGGCCGGTGGCCGGTTCACCGCCCTCGACGGCACCTCCGGCCCCGGCGGCGGCAATGCGGTCGCCACCAACGGTCACCTCCACGACGCCGTCCTGTCCGCCCTCGCCCCGTAACCCGTAAAGCTAGCTGTCAGTTCCGGAATTCCGGACCTGACAGCAAGGTTTACAGGTCTGTTCCTGATTCCTTGTCGAGGACGCGGAACTCGGTGGCGTCGGCCTTCATCTCCGCGAGGCGGCCGTAGTGGATGCCGGTGCCGGCGTCCGAGAGGATCGCCTGGTGGATGGGGACGGCCACGCGGGGGGCCATGGCGCGCAGGTAGTCGACGGATTCGCTGAGTTTCATCCACGGGGCGGCGGACGGGAGGGCGAGGACGTCGATCTTCTCGAACGGGATGTAGAACGAGTCGCCGGGGTGCATGAAGCGGCCTCGCGAATCGGCGGTGTCGAGGACGTAGGCGACGTTGTCGATGACGGGGAGTTCGGGGTGGATGACGGCGTGCCGGCCGCCGGTCACGCGGACCGACACCGCACCCACCGAAACCTGGTCGCCCGCGCTCGCGGCGGTCCAGGTTCCGGCGACGTTGTCGCGGGTGAGCTGGGCGGTGGTCTGCGGGTCGGCGTACAGCACCGCGCCGGGGTTGGCGGCCACGAGATCGGGCAGGCGCGCGACGTCGCAGTGGTCGGGGTGCTGATGGGTCACCAGGATCGCGTCGAGGCCGGTCAGGCCGTCGAATCCGTGGGAGAAGTTGCCGGGGTCGAACAGGATCCGGGTGCCGTCGAGTTCCACCAGCAGGCAGGAATGACCGAAGTGCGTGATCTGCATGTTTCCACTGTTCCACCACTGCCGCGCACGCGTTGCTGGAACAAGTTCACCCGGATGCGTGACAACCTACCTACCGAGTAGTAAGGTTTGTTCTTACTACCGAGTAAGATCGGTGCGAACGTTTCCATCCACATCCCGGGGATACCCCAGGAAGAAGAGCTGAGGACATGACCACTCACGCCGAACCGCGCGATACCTCCGCAGTCGGAAAGAACCCGCATCCCCGCAACTTCATCGGCACCGCGATGCGCGTGCTGTCCACGGTCACCGGCTCCGAGTTCGCCGAGAAGTACCAGCTCCGCGAACCCATCAACCGTGTCGCCTACCAGGCCACCAAGACCGGCTTCCAGTCGCTCGGTGCCGCAGGCCGCGCCTTCAAGAAGGTACAGGGCGGTTCGGGTGAGGCAGCACGCCCGGCGAAGTCCACCAAGAACTACTTCAACCTGACGCCCGACGACGAGCAGCAGATGATCGCCGAGACCGTCATGGACTTCGCGACCGAGATCCTGCGTCCGGCAGCCTACGACGCCGATCACGACGCCAGCGCCCCCGAGGAGATCCTCAAGCGCTCCGCCGAACTCGGCATCACCATGATCAACGTGCCCGAGGAGTTCGACGGCGCGGCCTCCGAGCGTGGTGTGGTCACCAACGCGCTGGTCGCCGAGGCGATGGCGTACGGCGACATGGGACTGGCGCTGCCGCTGCTCGCCCCGAGCGGCGTGGCCACCACCCTCACCAACTTCGGTTCCGAGGGCCAGCAGAAGACCTACCTGCCCGACTTCGCCGGCGAGGACGTGCCGCAGTCGGCTGTCGTCATCGCCGAACCGCGTCCCCTGTTCGACGCGTTCGCGCTGCAGACCAAGGCCACCCGGGTGCCCAGCGGCTACCGCCTCAACGGTGTGAAGTCGTTCGTGCCGGCCGCCGGATCGTCGGAGCTGTTCATCGTCGGTGCCCAGCTCGACGGCAAGCCCGCGCTGTTCATCGTCGAATCCGACTCCAAGGGCCTGATCATCGAGGCCGATCCCGGCATGGGCGTGCGTGCCGCCGGCATGGGCCGCCTGCTACTGCAGGACGTGGCCGTCCCCGAGTCGGCGCTGCTCGGTGAGGCCCCCGGCGAGGAGGCGTTCGCCGCCTACCGCGACGTGGTGCGGCTCTCGCGCCTGGGCTGGTCGGCGCTGGCCGCCGGCACCGGCAAGGCCGTCCTCGACTACGTGATCCCGTACGTCAACGAGCGTGAGGCGTTCGGCGAGCCGATCTCCAACCGTCAGGCCGTCGCCTTCATGGTGGCCGGCATCGCCACCGAACTCGACGCGATCCGCCTGGTCACCCTGCGTGGTGCCTCGCGCGCCGAGCAGGGTCTGTCGTTCGCGCGCGAGGCCGCGCTCTCGCGCAAGCTGACCATCGACAAGGGCCTGCAGATCGGCCTCGACGGCGTGCAGCTGCTCGGCGGCCACGGCTTCACCAAGGAGCATCCGGTGGAGCGCTGGTACCGCGACCTGCGCGGTGCGGGCATCGGCGAGGGCATCGTCGTCCTCTGACGACACGGCGCAAGGTCTAGGAGAGAACACTCATGGCTATCAACCTTGAGCTTCCCAAGAAGCTGCACACCACCATCGACCAGGCGCATCAGGCGGCCGCGGAGATCTTCCGTCCCGTCTCGCGCAAGTACGACCTGGCCGAGCACGCCTACCCGGTCGAGCTCGACACCCTGGCCAGCCTGTACGACGGCCTCGCTGAGACCGGCCAGGCCGGTGCCGGCGCCGACGGTGGCCGCAGCCAGGCCGCCAAGAAGAAGCCGAAGGCCGAAGGCGAAGTGGTCAACGGCGGCAACATGCAGTCGGTGCTCAACGTCATGGAGACCTCGTGGGGCGACGTCGGCCTGATGCTGTCGATGCCGTACCAGGGTCTGGGCAACTCGGCGATCGCCGCAGTGGCCACCGACGAGCAGCTCAAGAAGTTCGGCAAGGTGTGGGCCGCGATGGCCATCACCGAACCGAGCTTCGGCTCGGACTCGGCGGCGGTGACCACCACCGCCACCCGCGACGGCGACGACTACGTCATCAACGGCGAGAAGATCTTCGTCACCTCCGGTTCGCGCGCCACCCACATCGTGGTGTGGGCGACCGTCGACAAGAGCCTGGGCCGCGCGGCGATCAAGTCGTTCGTGGTGCCGCGTGAGCATCCGGGCGTGGAGATCGTGCGCCTCGAGCACAAGCTCGGCATCAAGGCCTCGGACACCGCGGTCATCCGTTTCGACAACTGCCGTATCTCCAAGGACAACCTGCTCGGCTCCCCCGAGGTGGATGTCAAGAAGGGCTTCGGCGGGGTCATGCAGACCTTCGACAACACCCGTCCGCTGGTGGCCGGTATGGCCGTCGGTCTGGCGCGGGCGGCCCTGGAAGAGCTGCGCCGCATCCTCGAAGAGGCCGGCGTCGAGATCGACTACGACCGTCCGGCAGCCGACCAGCATGCCGCCGCGGCCGAATTCATCCGGATGGAAGCCGATTTCGAGGCCGCCTACCTGATGACGATGCGCGCCACCTGGATGGCCGACAACAAGATCCCCAACTCCACCGAGGCGTCGATGTCGAAGGCGAAGGCCGGACGCACCGTCACCGACATCACCAACAAGACGGTGGAATTGACCGGCACGCTGGGCTACTCCGAGCGGCTGCTGATCGAGAAATGGGCCCGCGACTCGAAGATCCTCGACATCTTCGAGGGCACCCAGCAGATCCAGAATCTGATCATCGCCCGCCGCGTACTCGGCAAGAGCAGCGCCGAACTGAAGTGATCACCTTCACTGCTGGTTGAGGTGCGAAGAGCCGCTAGGCGATGAGCCTCGAAACCTCGTGAGATGACAATGTCGTCTCACCGGGTTTCGAGGCTCGTCGCTTGCGCTCCTCACGCCTCAACCAGCAAGAAAGTGGGCTACTTGCCGCCGAGCTGTTCGGCGAGCGCGTCGAGCACCGAACGGTCCTCGATGGTCGAGGGCACCGTGTACTCCTCGTTGTCGGCGATCTGCCGCATCGTCTTGCGCAGGATCTTGCCCGACCGCGTCTTGGGCAGCGCGGCCACGACGGTCACGTCGCGGAACGTGGCGACGGCGCCGATCTCGTCGCGCACCATCTTCACCAGCTCCGACCGCAGGGTGTCGGGTTCGATCTCAACACCCGATTTGAGCACCACGTAGCCGCTCGGGCGCTGGCCCTTGAGGTCGTCGTGGATACCGATGACGGCACATTCGGCGACCGCCGGATGCGAGGCGACGACGGCCTCGATACCGCCCGTGGACAGCCGGTGACCCGCCACGTTGATGACGTCGTCGGAGCGGCCGAGCACAAAGACGTAGCCGTCGGCGTCGATGTAGCCGGAGTCGCCGGTCAGGTAGTAGCCGTCGAACGCCGACAGGTACGAGGTGCGGTACCGGTCGTCGTCACGCCACAGACCGGCCAGGGTGCCCGGCGGGAGTGGCAGCTTGATGACGATGTTGCCCTCGCTGCCGTCGGTGACCTGGGCGCCGCCCGCGTCGAGTATCTCCACCTGATAGCCGGGCACGCGGACAGTGGGCGAGCCGGCCTTGAGCGGCATCGGCTCGAGGCCGCGCAGGTTGGCGGCGATGGCCCAGCCGGTCTCAGTCTGCCACCAGTGGTCGACGACGGGCACCCCGAGGACCTCGGTGGCCCACTCGTAGGTGTCGGGGTCGAGGCGCTCGCCGGCCGCGAAGAGCGTGTGCATCGTCGACACGTCGTACTTGGCGAGTTCAGCCGCCTCCGGGTCGGCCTTGCGGATGGCCCGGATGGCGGTGGGTGCGGTGAACAGGGCGCTCACCTTGTGGTCGGCGACGACCCGCCAGAACGCACCCGCATCGGGGGTGCCGACGGGCTTGCCCTCGTACATCACCGTGGTGGCACCCGACAGCAGCGGCGCGTACACGATGTAGCTGTGCCCGACGACCCAGCCGACGTCGGAGGCCGCCCAGAACACGTCTCCGGCCTTGATGTCATAGACGTTGCCCATCGACCAGGTCATCGCCACCGCGTGGCCGCCGTTGTCGCGGACCACGCCCTTCGGCTTGCCGGTGGTGCCGGAGGTGTACAGCACGTACAGCGGGTCGGTGGCGGCGACGGTGACCGCGTCGGCCGGTGCGGCGACGGCCATCTCGGCGTCCCAGTCGAGCCAGCCGTCGAAGTCGGCGGCCGAACCGGCCACCTGCTCGCGGTCTTTGACGATGACGGTCGTGGGCGGGAACTCCGAGAGCTCGATGGCCTTGGCCGCCATCGGCAGGTATTCGATATTGCGGCCCGGCTCGATACCGCCCGACGCGGTGACGAGGGCGACGGGCTGCGCGTCGTCAATGCGGGTGGCGAGTTCGGGAGCGGCGAATCCACCGAACACGACGGAGTGGACGGCACCGATGCGCGCGCACGCCAGCATCGCGATCGCGGCCTCCGGGATCATCGGCATGTAGACGATGACCCGGTCGCCCTTGGTGACGCCCTGCGCGGACAGCACCCCGGCGAACCGCGACACCTCATCGAGCAACTGCGAGTAGGTGTAGGTGCGCACCGTGCCGACCATCGCCGAATCCCAGATGAGCGCGGCCTGGTCGCCACGCCCCGCAGCGACGTGCCGGTCGAGGGCGTTTACCGAGGTGTTGAGCTCGCCGCCGGGGAACCAGCGGTACAGCGGCGCGTTCGAGTCATCGAGTGCCCTGGTCGGCGGCGTGACCCAGTCGACGCCCTGTGCGGCTTCGAGCCAGAAGGCCTCCCGGTCCGAGATACTGCGATCGAATGCGTCGGCGTACTTACCCATTGGGGGGCCTCCTTCTCACCCGCGACCACCGTGTCGCGACCTACGTCACACTTTCTCCCAAACTCTATAGCCAGCCACATTGCGGTAGGGCTGCATCGGTGACGATGCGCCGATCGGTCGCCTGGGAGCGACGAGCGGCGGGCCTCACCAGCGCTACCGGACGTGCGCGGTCATCAGCGAGTACTCCCATTCCATGACGCCGCCGGCCAGGTAGCGGTCGGCGAGACCGGCCATCGCGGCGTCGAGTTCGGCGACGCGGCCGCGGTTTGCGGCGATGTTGCGGAAGGCGGCGATGGTCGGGCCGTAGGTGTCCTTGAAGAAGTCCCGGAACTCGGCGCCGGTCTCGAACCTGTCGACGACGAGCTTCTCGGTGGCGAACTCGGCATCGGTGATCGTGGTGCCGAACAGCGTGCGCACATGATCGGGATCGCCCCAGAGGACGGGTGCCGACGCCCCGGGCGGCGGGGCGGGCGCGTACGGCTTCATCACGGTGAACAGTTCGCCGATGAAACCTGTTGGTGTCCAGTTGATCAGCCCGATGCGGCCGCCGGATCGGCAGACCCGCGCGATCTCGTCGGCACCACGCTGGTGGAATGGCGCGAACATCACCCCGACGCACGAGGTCACCACGTCGAAAGCCGCGTTGGGCATCGGGAGTGCCTCGACGTCGGCGGTCTGCCAGGTGATGTCGAGGTGTTCGGGAGCGGCGAGATGGCGGCCCACGTCGAGCAGTTCGGGCGTCAGGTCGGTCGCGATGACGTTCGCGCCGGTGCGTGCGGCCGGGATCGCGACATTGCCCGCGCCGGCGGCCACGTCGAGGACGGCTTCGCCCGCACGGATACCGGCGGCGTCGACGAGCCTGCTGCCGAGGGGCGCGATGACGTCGGCGACGGACGGGTAGTCGCCCGATGCCCACAGTGCCCGGTGGCGGGCCTTGATCTCGCGGTCGGCGGTGTCGGTGGAGACAGTCATGGGTACGTCACTTTCCTAGGGGTGGAACGGATTTCCACACATCCCAGGGTCGCCCGGCGGCCGCCGGCCGGGCCAGACCACGATCTGTAGCGGCCGCGGTTCACAAAATGTACTGGCGCTTGCCGACCGGGCAGCGTCTACTTGATCTCAGCGGCGAACAAGAAGAACGAAGGGTGCTTCACACGATGGCTGGATACGGCCAATTCTGCCCCGTCGCCAAGGCGATGGAGGTACTCGACGAGCGCTGGACGATCCTCATTGTCCGCGAACTCCTGCTCGGCAGCCGCCATTTCAACGAGATCCGCCGCGGCGTGCCGCGCATGTCGCCCGCGCTGCTCACCAAACGGTTGCGTGGCCTCGAACGGGCGGGGGTGCTCACCCGCGACGAGGTCGACGGCCGCTCCCGCTACATCCTCACCGAGATGGGGCTGGAACTGTTCGAGGTGGTGGAGGCGCTGAGCCGGTGGGGCACGCGCTGGGTCGGTGAACTCGGCGACGTCGATCTCGACCCCCACCTGCTCATGTGGGATATGCGCCGCACCATCAGCGTCGAGAGCTGGCCCCGCACACGCACCATGGTGGAGTTCGGTTTCGGCGACATCACGGGCAAGGCCGCCCGCTGGTGGCTGGTGGTCAACTCGGGCACCGTCGAGGTGTGCGATTTCGACCCGGGCTACGACCTGACCGCCCGTGTCGACACCGACCTGCGCACCCTCATCGAGGTGTGGCGCGGCGACATCGACTGGGCCACAGCACTTCACACCGATCGATTGACGATCCGCGCCGATCCGGTGGTGCGCCGTGAGTTGCCGGCGTGGATCGGTCAGGGAATCTCGGCGGCCACACCACGGCCAGGGCGGTCGTCAATCGAGCAGTTGACATTTGCTTCGTCTGACGAGCAACCGTTGTGAAACGATCAACACGACTCACGAGGAGCAGCGCGGTGGACAGATGCGACACCGACCAAAGGACCGGGCTCGCGCGATGTTTTCCGGTCACCGCTCCTTGGCGCCGTAGACCAGCCATGCCCCTTGGCACTTCATCAGCAGCGCACCCGGAACTGAGACGAATCTGTCCACATGCAAACAGATGTCAGGTGTGGCGCGCACCACGCGTCCGGCAACGGGATCAATGACGAGCAACGTGTCGAGCCCACCCACCGCGACCTTGTCCCCAACCTGGATCGCGTATGTCGGCCTGATAAAGCCCCCGGTATCGAGCTGGGTACGAACAGCGGATCCATCGGCCAGGTTGTGGTATTCGATACGCAATTGACGAAAGCTGTCACCGATCGAGAGCACCGAGACAATCCCGTTTCCGAACTCGGTAAGAGTTGCCGGTTGCCACCGGTACCACGTACGGCCTTCGGTCGAGATCGGCCGGATGGCTTCCTCGGTGCCATCAGTCCGCATGACCACAATGGCGTGACGATCACCGTTGATACCGGAAAATGCGAACCGGCCTTTACCGACGGGTACCGGCTGACTCGCCGCACTCCACGCCGAAACATGGTCGGTGACCTCCCCGGTACGAACGTCACGGATGCGCACGGTCCTACGGTCGTCGCGACCGGAATCAAGATCCCGCAGCTACTTCCACCGATTCGACCGTGATAACGTCCCAATCCGAGCTGCAGTCGAGCGAGAAATCGCTCTCGAAGCGACCGGACTCGACAACCTTTCCGGTCCACACGTCGAGCCACACCTGACGATCACCCCATGCCGCCCACACGAACGAGCCGAGAACGCCCGACTTTTTCGCCACCACAAGTCTGGGCCGGAAGTAGAACCTGAACCATTCGTCGTCCGGCGGCTCGAACCGCCAACGCTCCGCGAGTGTGATTCCGTCGGACGCCGTCAGGTGCCTTCTCTCGGCCAACACAAATCCGGGGCCTGCGGCGAATACGTCAAGCCCACCGAGAATCGTTCGTAACTCCCCCAATTCGCGGATTCGTGGCGGGATCTCCGGATGGGTGACCTGTCCACAGGCTGTGACCGGACGGCGGGGAAGACGATCCGCTGGGCTTCACGCACGGCCAGGAAGATCACCGCACCGCCGAGGACGAACAACCAGTCGACGGCGTCGAGCGGGCCGCACTGGAAGAAGTCGGCCACCACGGGCACGTAGACGATGACGAGCATGATCGCGATGCCGGCGCCCATCGCCCACCAGAATTGCGCGTTGTGGAATTGGTAGCGGGTGAAGAATCCGTGAATGCTGCGGCGCTGAATGATATTGACCAACTGGCACAACAGGATCGACACATAGGTCACCGTGGTGGCCTGCCACACCACATCGTCGGGCACGTCGCCGGCGAAGGGGTTGACGCCGTGCCGGCCGTAGAACAGCAGATAGTTGCCCATGGTGATGGCACCGACGACCAGCCCGCACCAGGCGAGGTCAGCGACCGCCCGCGCATTGAGTATGTGGCTGCGCGGATCGCGCGGCGCGCGGCGCATCAGCTCACCCTCCTGCCGGTCGGTGCCGATCGCCGCGATCGGGAACAGCTCACCGAGGATGTCTATGGCGAGGATCTGTAACACGTTGATCGCCAACGGAACCCCGGCCACGATCGAGAGCACCAGCGACACGAGGTTGACGACGAGTTCGGCGGCGTTCGAGGTCAGGCACGACAGCACGCCCTTGGTGATGTTCGCGTACACGGTGCGGCCCAGGCTGACCGCCCGCACCAGTGTGGCGAAACTGTCGTCGAGCAGGATCATCTCCGCCGACTGTTTGGCCACATCGGTGCCCGAACGACCCATCGCCACACCGATGTCGGCGTGTTTGAGGGCGGGTGCGTCATTGACGCCGTCGCCGGTGACAGCCACCACGTTGCCCGACTTCTTGACCAGGTCGACGATCCGCATCTTGTCCTCGGGAGCGACCCGGGCGAACACGGTGCTCCCCGACAGCGCGTGCCGCACGATCTCGTCGTCGCTCATGGCGTCGAAATCGTCGGCCGAGATCGTGGTCAGTTCAGCGGGTTCGCCCAGGCCGGCGCGGGTGGCGATGGCCGAGGCGGTGGTGGCTGCGTCGCCGGTGAGGATGTTGACGTTGATGTGGGCGCCGCGCGCGGCGGCCATCGCGTCCGGAACCTGGTCGCGGACGGGGTCGATCATCGACACCGTGCCCAGCAGTGTCATGTGCCGTTCGACCGCGGCCATCACCGCGTGATCGGCCGCCGGACCGTCCGAATGCACACGCACGCGCGTGTCGTCGTCGAGTTCGCGGACCGCCAGCGCCAGGTTGCGCAGCGCCCGGCCGGCGAGTCCGGCGATGTGCGAGGAGAATTCGGCCCGGTCGTCGTCGGTGAGCGGGCGCACCCCGTCGGCGTCCCGGATGTGGGTGCAGGCGGCCAGCACGCTCTCGGGTGCCCCTTTGGTGTAGGCGACGGTGCGCCCGTCGTGCTCCCGGATCGCGGTCATCAGCTTGCGTGCCGAATCAAACGGCAGTTCCCGGATGTACCGGTACTCCGACAGCATCCGGTCGCGGTCGAGTCCGGCCTTGGCCACGAGCGTGAGCAGGGCGCCCTCGGTGGGATCGCCGGTCACATACCAGTCGGGGTGCTGGGAATCGGGGCGGTGCAGCCCTGCCGAATTGGGCAGCGCCATCGCCAGAAACCAGTCCCGCCACGCCCGCGACCGGTCCGCGGTCACGGCGCTGCCGTCGATGAGCAACTCGCCTTCGGGGGCATATCCCGTGCCCGACACGGTTCCCGGCTCCCCCAGCGCCCGGTACTCGATGACGGTCATCTCGTTCTTGGTCAGCGTGCCCGTCTTGTCGGTGCAGATCACCGCGGTGGCACCGAGCGTCTCCACCGCCGACAACCGCTTGACCAGTGCCTTCGCCTTCGCCAGCGTCGACGCCGCCTGCGCGAGCGCGGTGTTGACCTCGGCGGGAAGCCCCTGCGGGATCAGCGCCCCGGCCACCCCGACCGCGAACAGCATCGCCTCCTTGAACGCCATGTCGGCGGCCATCGCGACGATCAGCAGGATGACGGCGATCACGAGAATCGCCGAGGTCAGGGTGCGGGCCAGATGACCGATCTCGCGTTGCAGCGGGCTGCGGGTATCCGGCACGGACTGGCTCAGCGCGGCGATCCGGCCGATTTCGGTGTCGCCGGCGGTCGCGATCACCACGCCGCGGGCCTGCCCGGTGGCCACCGTGGTACCCGCGTAGGCTAGGTTGTGCCGTTTCGCGACGGGCACCGTCCCGGAGATCGGATGCAGGAACTTCGTCGCCGGAACGCTCTCGCCGGTCAGCGCGAAGTCGTTGGTGCTGAACGCCTCCGCCCAGATCAGCCGCACATCGGCCGGAACCGCTCCACCCTCGTCGAGAACGACCACATCACCGGGCACCACCCGGGATGAATCAACCGACAATTGACTCCCATCCCGGATCACCTCACAGGTCGGTTCGAGAAGGTTCTCCAGCGCCTCCAGTGATTTCTCGGCACGGAACTCCTGGGCGAATCCGATCGCGGTATTGAACAGGACCAGCAGCACCAGGACGATCGCCGTTCCCGGCTCACCGAGATAGGCCGACACGGCCCCACTGACCAGCAGCAGGATGATCATCGGGTCGGCGAACTGCCCCAGGTACTCCCGCACCGGTGAGCGTTTATGTTGGGCGACAATGCCGTTGGGACCACATTCGGCCAGCCTGCGGTCGGCCTCCGCGGAAGTCAGCCCACCGGCAGATGTGTCACACGCCGAGAGGACGGCGTCGATATCGAGCTGATAGGCGGGTGTCGCTTGCCGTGCCCGTACGTGGGCATCGGCCGTCTCGCCGGTTGTTTCCACACAGCGAAGTCTATGGGGCGACAAACGGTCCCATCGGATAAACCGATCCGGACAACCCAACAAGCTACCAGCGAGTAACATTGCCTGCGCCGAGCGGGAAATCCCGCCGCGCAACCCATATCTCCACCTTCACTCGACGCAGAGGAGAGTCTGTTGACACGCCCATTGCGCGAGGTCGTCTTTGTCGACGGCGTTCGCACACCATTCGGTAAGGCCAAGGGCCAGTACGCCGAAACCCGCGCCGACGACCTGGTCGTCAAACTGATCCGTGAACTCGTCCGCCGCCACCCCGAACTCCCGCCGGAGCGGATCGACGAGGTGGCCATCGCCGCCACCACCCAGACCGGCGACCAGGGCCTGACCATCGGCCGCACCGCCGCCATCCTGGCCGGGCTGCCCGAGTCCGTCCCCGGCTACGCCATCGACCGCATGTGCGCGGGCGCGATGACCGCCGTCACCACCACCGCCGGCTCCATCGCCTTCGGCGCCTACGACGTCGCCATCGCAGGCGGCGTCGAGCACATGGGCCGGCACCCGATGGGCGAGGGCGTCGACCCCAACCCGCGGATCGTGTCCGAGCGCCTCGTCGATCCGTCGGCGCTGGTCATGGGCAACACCGCCGAGAATGTGCACGACCGCTACCCGGCCATCACCAAGGAACGGACCGACGCCTACGCGGTGCGCTCGCAGGATCTGGCCGCCAAGGCCTACGCCGACGGCAAGATCCAGCCCGCCCTGGTGCCCGTCGCCACCCGTTCGGCCGAACTGGGCTTCGGTCTGGCCACCACCGACGAGCCGATGCGCCCGGGCACCACCGTCGATGATCTGGCGGGGCTCAAAACCCCGTTCCGTCCGCACGGCCGGGTCACCGCGGGCAACGCCGCGGGCATCAACGACGGCGCCACCGCCGCCCTGCTGGCCTCCGAGGACGCCGCCAACGAACTGGGCCTGCCCATCAAGATGAAGCTGGTCACCTACGCGTTCGCGGGTGTGGCACCCGAGGTGATGGCCGTCGGCCCGATCCCGTCGACGGAGAAGGCCCTGGCCAAGGCCGGGCTGACCATCGACGACATCGACGCCTTCGAGATCAACGAGGCGTTCGCCGTGCAGGTGCTCGCCTTCCTCGATCACTACGGCATCGACCAGAACGACGACCGCGTAAACCCGTACGGCGGCGCCATCGCGTTCGGTCATCCGCTCGCGTCGTCGGGTGTGCGGCTGATGATTCAGCTGGCCCGGCAGTTCGAGGAGGATCCGTCGATCCGCTACGGCATCACCACGATGTGCGTGGGTCTGGGCATGGGCGGCACTGTCATCTGGGAGAACCCCAACTGGAACGGCGAGAAGAAGGGCGCGGCCTGATCATGAGCACCCCCATCGAAACCCTGCTCGCCGATGTCGAGCAGTACTTCAGCGACGACGAGGTGGTCACCGCCGCCTACCTGCGCAAGGTCACCCTGGCCTCGGGCAAGGTGCTGGGCCTGGTCACCCTCGACAACGGCCTGGACCACACCCGCCCCAACACGTTCGGGCCCAAGTCGCTGGTGGCGCTGAACACCGCCTACGACGCCGCCCTCGCCGACGACGAGATCGAGGCGATCGCGGTCACCGGTAAGCAGTTCATCCTGGCCGCGGGCGCCGACCTGACCTCGCTGCGTTCGGGCGGTGCGGAAGGCATCCGCACGATCGCCGAACTCGGTCATGCGGTGTTCCGCAAGATCCGTGGAGCCAAGCCTTCTTTCGGCTTCATCAACGGCCTGGCGCTCGGCGGTGGCCTGGAGGTGGCGCTGCACGCCGACTACCGCACGGTCATCGACTCGGTGCCGGCGGTCGGTCTGCCCGAGGTGATGCTGGGCCTGATCCCCGGCTGGGGCGGAAGTTACCTGCTGCCCAACCTGATCGGGCCTGCGAACGCCGCCAAGGCGTTCATCGAGAATCCGCTCAACAACGGCAAGGTCATCAAGGGCCTGCAGGTGCGGGATCTGGGTATCGCCGACGTCGCGTTCAACGGCGCCGACTACCTGGAGCAGTCGCTGGTGTGGGCCGACAAGGTGCTCACCGGTGAGATCACCGTGGCCCGCCCCGAGATCGACCGCGGCCAGGCCTGGGACGATGCCGTCGCCAAGTCCGCGGCCTTTGTCGCCGGCAAGACCAGCGGCGCCTCCCCCTCCGCGGCCAAGGCGATCGAACTGCTGACGCTGGCCAAAACCGCCACTCCGGACGAGGCTTTCGCCGCCGAGGACGACGCGCTGGTCGCGCTGTCTCAGACGCCGGAGCTGGTCGCGTCACTGTATTCGTTCGACCTGGTGCAAAAGCGCGCCAAGCGTCCCGCCGGGGCACCCGACAAGAATCTGGCGCAGAAGGTCACCAAGGTCGGCATCATCGGCGCCGGCCTGATGGCCTCGCAGTTCGCCCTGCTGTTCGTGCAGAAGCTCAAAGTTCCTGTGGTGCTGGTGGATCTCGACCAGGAACGCGCCGACAAGGGTGTGGCCTATGTGCACGCCGAACTCGACAAGAAACTGGCCGCCGGCCGGGCCGGCCAGGACGCCACGAACCGGCTCAAGGCGCTGGTGAGCGGCGAGGTCGACTACCAGAAGGCATTCGGCGACGCCGACTTCATCATCGAAGCGGTCTTCGAGGAAATGGGCGTCAAGCAGACCGTTTTCCACAATGCCGAACTGGTGGCGCCGGAGACCGCGATCTTCGCAACCAACACCTCGTCGTTGTCGATCACTGAAATGGCCTCCAAGCTGAAGAACCCCGACCGGGTGGTGGGATTCCACTTCTTCAATCCGGTGGCGGTGATGCCACTGCTGGAGGTCATCAAGGGCGAGCACACCTCCGACGCGGCGCTGGCGACGGCTTTCGCGACCGGAAAGAAGCTGGGTAAAACCACCATCCTGGTCAAGGATTCACCGTCCTTCATCGTCAACAGGCTGCTCGGCCGGTTCATGGGCGAGGTCGGACGTATCGCTGACGAGGGAACACCTGTTTCTGTCGTGGATTCGGCATTTGCCGGTGTTGCGCCGATGCCGCCGTACGTTCTGATCGCCCTCGTGGGTCCGGCGATCGCCTACCACAACAACGAAACGCTGACCAAGGCGTTCCCCGAGCGGTTCTACCTGTCGGAGAATCTGCACAAGGTGGTCGAAGCGGGCAAACGTTCTTTCTACGGCCCGGACGGAAAGCTCGACCCCGAGGTGGAGGCTCTCCTCACCGTCGGCGACAAGCAGTTGACACCACAAGAGGTGCGCAACATCACCCTCGACGGCCTCGCCGACGAAATCCGGCGCATGCTCGACGAGGGTGTCGCGTCGGCACCGGAGGATATCGACCTGGCGATGATCACCGGTGCGGGTTTCCAGTTCTGGAATGGTGGAATCACGCAACTGCTTGACCGAGAAGGGATTTCGGAGAAGGTGACGGGACGCAAGTTCCACTGAGTCATCCCGGATGACCCCGATGGCCCCGGCCGCCACTATCGGTGCGCCGGGGCTATTTCATTAACATTTGGAGACGGTTCTCGCATAATCTGTGGTTGTTCGGTTACCGTGTAGGGCATGGCAAAGATTCAGACCGTCACCTTTGTTGACGACCTCGACGGCAAGGAACTCGATCCCGACGATCAGCACACCATTTCGTGGACGTGGCTGGGTGTCGAATACCAGCTGGACGTTTCCGGTGCCAACCTCGACAAAATCGAGAATGGCAAGGTTACGGTGGCAAAGCTTCTGGACTCGTCCACCCGTGTCGGTGGCCGTAAGCGTTCGACCGTCGGTCGCGGCGCGGTGGCCGCGCCGAGCGCCCCGGCACGCGGCGGAAGCTCCAACACCTCAGATATCCGCGAGTGGGCCACCGAGAACGGTTTCAGTGTCTCCCCGCGTGGCCGGATCGCCCGTGAGGTGATCGAGGCCTACGAAGCAGCTCACTGACCTTTCCTTTTCAGCCCCCTGTCATGCACGGCTGCGGTCCGTACCGGAATTCCTGGTATCGACCGCAGCCGTCGTCGTTTCCGGTCCCCGACCGCCGGTCTGTCGCCGGCGCATCTTTGTCACCGGCGCACACTCGTGGGAAGGTCGATATATGTCACACGATCAATCCCACCCGCATTCACCCGGCGCTCATGACCACGGCGCTCATGACCACGGCGCAGACGAACACGGGGCACACGAACACGGGGCCGCGCCGCACAGCGCGCGGGAATGGGACGAGCGATACGGCAGCGCCGACCGATTGTGGACCGCGCTGGTCAATCCGTCCCTCGTCGACGAGGCGGGCACGCTGCGGCCGGGCACTGCGCTCGATGTCGGCTCCGGCGAGGGCGCCGATGCCCGCTGGCTCGCCGACCAGGGTTGGCAGGTGACGGCGGTGGACATTTCCCGTGTCGCCATCGACCGTGCCGCACAGCTCGATTCGCCGTCAGATCCCGATGAGCGCCACGAAATCCGGTGGCTGCACACCGATCTCACCGTCGACGAGGTTCCCGGGAGCTTCGCACTCATCAGCGCCCACTACTTTCCCATCCCGCAGGCCCATCGCGCGGTCGCCGAGAAGCTGGTGGCGGCTGTCACTCCCGGCGGGACGCTGCTGGTGGTGGCCCACGACGAGAGCGGCATCCGCGCACACGGTATCGATCCCGGCGACTACGTCCAGCCCGCCGACTACGCGGCGCTGCTCGATGATTCGTGGTCGATCGTCACCCACGAGACCCGGCCGCGAGCGCGGCCCGCCGGTTCCCCGGCCTCCGGACAGCGGCACATGCTCGACGTGATTCTGCGCGCACAGCGCAAACCCTGACCATTCAGAACACACCCGAACAGGGACCGAGAAAAGTTGAAGACCCCCACCCGGCGTGATTCCTGGTGGGGGTCTTCATTGGTAGCGGGGACAGGATTTGAACCTGCGACCTCTGGGTTATGAGCCCAGCGAGCTACCGAGCTGCTCCACCCCGCGTTGGTGAACACCACGTTACAGGCACGCCGCGCGCATGCGCAAATCGCTGATCCTGTGATCTCCGCAACACCGACGACCTGCGCTTTCTGAGCTTTTCAGGCCCGATACCCGCGCACGCCAGGGCGGAGACCGGCCTCGACCCCAGGACCTAGGGCATATGTGACCTGCGACACACCGGGGTAGACTGGAATGCGCACCACCGGACCGGCCAGCAGGAGGAAACCCAGACAGGAGGCCACAATGACCACAAATTTCCCGACCACCCATTTTTCATCCACGCACTACCCGCACCGGCATGAAAGCCACGGCAACCACCCGATGAGCTTCGTCGGATTCGTCCTCGTCCTCGCCGGATTCGTGACCGCGGCCCTCTGGCTGGTCCACATGGCCGGCGGCAGCGGCGGCCAGGCAGCCGCGTACGGCATCGCGGCGGCGGTCGCCTTCGGCAGCGCGGTGACGATCTTCGTCAGGCTGACCCGACAAAGCATATAATTTATATTG
>WBZQ01000135.1_pt1 | contig 69682 bp, 64 predicted proteins | sample 5204251 | NCBI WGS metagenome assembly WBZQ01 (sample SAMN12412402, study PRJNA552823) | activated sludge metagenome | isolation source: activated sludge from nitrification reactor of wastewater treatment plant... | place: USA: Virginia | collected 2017-09
ACATCAAGCGCAGTTTGCCTTCCGGCTTATCCTTCTCGCCCGGATACAGATAGATGCCGCCCCCCAGGAGGATGCGATGCACGTCTGCCACCAAACACCCGCTGTATCGCCCGCTGTAGGGTCGGCCGGTCGGCTTGTCCTGCACTTTCAAATAGTCGAGATATCGCTGCGTGCCGGAGGGCCAGCGATGATAGTTCCCTTCGTTGACCGAATAGACCTTGCCGCGCGCGGGAATCCGGATATTCTCGTTGGACAGCAGATACTCACCGATGGACGGCTCGAGCGTGAAGCCATGCACCCCCTGCCCGACCGTGAACACGAGCATGGTGCTGGCCCCATACAACACATATCCTGCGGCGATCTGCTCCGTCCCCCTTTGCAACAACTCATCTTCGACAGATTGCCCGGTCCGGGATCGGCGGATGGAAAAAATCGCGCCTAACGGCATGTTGACATCGGTATTGGAGGATCCATCCAAGGGATCGACCAATAACATGTACTTCGCGCCTTCGTGGACCATCTTCAGGGGCTTTTCCATCTCTTCGGAGGCCAGCACGCAGACGAGGCCGCTGTGTTCAAACACGCGGACAAAGGTATCATTGGCAATCTGATCGAGTTTCTTGACGATCTCGCCCTGAACATTGGTCTCGCCGGTCGTGCCCAGAATCTTGTTCAATCCGGCACGACGCAAGTCATGAGCAATCATTTTGCCGACGAGGCCGATCTGGGTCAGCAGGACGGAAAACTCTCCGGTCGCTTCAGGATGCGCGGCCTGTTGTTCGATGATAAAGCGGCTTAACGTAATGGGAAATTTCGCCATGCTGAGGAGTCCTCATGGATTGAACGACGACGAGTCGAAATGACGAGGGCTTCGGACAGAGCCGAAGCCCTCCCCCACGAACCTGGCGCGATTATAGCGGTTTCCGGCGGAGCGAGCAAACCAGACCGGCATGTTACGGCTGCGCGGCCGAACCGTAGCCCTCCGTCAATTCAGCCACGATGGACCCCACGACGACCTTGGCTTTCATTCTCACCGGCACCCGGTGCGCATCGGTGGTGAACCAGACCCGGATATTGCCTTCGTTCAGAAAAATGCCCTGGAACGGCATGATCACGACTACTCGGGCCGTTTCGGCCTTCCCCCACCGGCCCTCCACGGTTTCCAACGCTTCGACACGCACCTCCATCTTGTAATTCTTTTTGTCGTGATGGACCGTCATGGTCAGCGAGGCTCCCGGCACGAACGGCAGGACCTTGCGAACATAGTACAGACAGGACATGGCGTCCTGCGCATCCGGCGGTATGGGCAAGTCGTCGATTTTTCCGTCCTTGACGGCCGTCACCAGACCTTCCTGGTGCCTGAAGGTGTAATCGAAATCGTTAAAGCGTTTGCCTTCCCGGCGGGCAAACGTCATGTGTGCGGGGAGGAAGGATTCGAGATCGACCTGCGAGACACCGCGGTTGTCGACGGGATAGAACTTCGTCACCGTCGGGCTCGACCGAGCCGTCATGCTCAAGGTGAGTTGCTGCCGCCCGCGATGGTCAAGTCCCTCCTGGACGTTCATCGTGGCAATTCCCGCGCGCATCCCCAGCCAGGTCACGTCGTAGGCAAGACGCTCTCCGGTGGCAAAGGGCAGCTGGGCCGAGACCGACGGCTGCCCTTGCGGTCCCGCTTCCGCATGCAGTGCCGTGGGGTTCGAGATCCAGGCCACAATGGCCGCGATGCAGAGAAGAATGTGAGGGAAAGACGGAAGGGGAATGGTCACCCTAGAGCGACAGAACACGCTGCGCCTGCGCCAGCTCGGTTTCGATGGCCGCGCGGATCACATCCAGCCTGGCCGGCGAAGGGGCTTCAAACCGGAGGACCAGCGCTGGTTGTGTGTTGGACGCTCGGATCAAGCCCCATCCATCCTCGAAAACCGCGCGCACACCATCGATCGTCACCAATTCCCGCATGCGAAGGTTCGACGCCCCCACCGGCCGGCCGGCCTCGAGATAGGCGGCCAACTGCCGATGCACCTGCTCGACCAACTGAAACTTCACGCTGTCGGAACAATCGACCCGGATCTCCGGCGTCACCGTCGTCTGCGGGAGATCGGCCACCAGGCTCGAGAGCGATTGTTTGGTCTTGGCCAGGATTTCCACTAACCGGCAGGAGGCGTAGATCGCGTCGTCAAACCCAAAGTACCGATCGGCAAAAAACATATGACCGGACATTTCGCCGGCGAGGACGGCGGATTCGGCTTTCAATTTCGCCTTCATCAGGGAATGGCCGGTTTTCCACATGATTGGACGCCCGCCCTTGGCCGCGATGTCGTCGTACAAACACTGCGAGGCCTTCACCTCGGAGATGAAGGTGGTGCCAGGTCTCTGGGCGAGAATATCTCGTGCATAGACGATCATGAGCCGGTCGCCCCAGAGAATCTCTCCCCGTTCGTCGATGGCCCCGATGCGATCGGCATCTCCGTCGTAGCCGATGCCCGCGTCCGCCTTGTGTTCGCGCACAGTGGCAATCAGATCTTGGAGATTTTCCACCACGGTGGGATCGGGATGATGGTTCGGAAAACGCCCGTCCAACTCATCATAGAGACCGGTGACGCGGCATCCCATCTGTTCCAGCGCCTGCTTGGCGACCAACGAGGCCGCGCCGTTGCCGCAATCGATCACTACATGCAGGTGATCAGCCCGGACGCCCGAGAACACTGTCTTCAGATGCTGCAGATAGTCAGGAATGATGGGATGAGAGGAGAGCCGGCCGGATCCAGAGCTAAATCGGCCGGCCTCCATGACACGCCGCAACTGCTGAATCTCTTCGCCGTGAATGGCTTCTTTCCCGATGCAGATTTTGAAGCCGTTGTATTCGGCTGCGTTGTGGCTGCCGGTGATCATGATCCCGCCGTGAACCGGCAACGTGAACAATGAAAAATACAGCAGCGGCGAGGCGCAAAGCCCCAAGTCAACCACATCGAGGCCGCCGGCCAACAGCCCTCGGAGTAAAGCCTGCTGCAAAGCCGGCGAGCTCAGGCGTCCGTCCCGCCCCAGGCTGATGCGCGAAGCCCCCTGCTCCCGGGCCATGGTGGCATAGGCGCGACCGACCTGTTCCGCAACGGGTTCCGTCAGCTCTTCCCCGACAATGCCTCTGAGATCATATTCGCGAAACAACGCCATGCCGATCTCCTAACGTGCTCGGCCGAGTCGCCCGTAATCGTCCTGGAACCGTACGATGTCGTCCTCTCCGAGATAGGGTCCGTTCTGTACTTCGATGATGTGCAACGTTTCTTTGCCGAGGTTTTCCAGGCGATGCGGTGTCTCTACTGGAATCGCCGTACTCTGCCCCACCTGAAGATCCAACAGCTCCTCACCACGGGTCACCCGAGCAGTCCCTGCGATTACCACCCAGTGCTCGCTACGCTTGTGGTGAAGCTGTAGTGACAACCGGCCGCCCGGATTCACGGTCACACGCTTCACTTTGTATCCAGGCCCTTCTTCCAACACCGTGTACGAGCCCCAGGGGCGAAACACCGTCAGATGCTCCAGATGCTCCGGCGCGCCTTGCTGCTTGAGGATTTCGACCATCTGCTTCACGTCCTGGGAGCGGGACTTCGGACAGATCAGCGTGGCATCCGGCGTATCGACCACCACCATATCCGTGAGTCCGATGGTCGCCACAACCCGGCGGTCGGCATAGAGGACGGAATTGCTGCTGTCCATATCGATGACACGGCCGCTGACCACATTGCCGGCCTTGTCGCGCGGGGCGACCTCTTCGAGGCTACTCCAATTGCCCACATCCGACCAGCCGAATCCCACCGGAATCATGGCCGCATGCGACGACAGTTCCATCACGCCGTTGTCGATTGAGACCGAAGGGACCTTTTTATAGGCCGCTTCGATCTGCCGGGGATCGGCGCCCGAGGTCATCAGGGTATGGACTTTTTGCACCGCTTTCGCCAGCTGCGGCTGGTGACGGTTGATCTCGTCCCGAATCGTGGCGGCTTTCCAGAGAAACATTCCGCTGTTCCAAAAGTAATTGCCGCTTTTCAGATACTGCGCCGCTTTTGTCCGATTCGGCTTCTCGACAAAACGGGCGACCGGATGGCCGGTCAGCCGCCCCTTCTTGGCCAACGTGGTTCGCCGATTCGGCTGAATATATCCGTATCCGGTCTCGGGCCTGGTCGGCTTGATCCCGAACGTCACTAAATGTCCCTTGGCCGCAAGTTGCATCCCCAATGACACCGCCGCCTGAAACGCCTTTTCTCCGGTGACGACATGATCCGCCGGCAAGACCAACATCACCGCCTCGGGATCGCGACGTAGCAGCTCTGCCGCCACCAGCGCAATGGCCGGGGCGGTGTTGCGCCCCACCGGCTCGATGACATAGTTGTCTTTGAGGTTCGACTTCCACTCTCCCAATTGCACGCGAATCGAATCCGCCTGCCCTGGATTGGTGGAGATGAGCACCCGATCGGGTCCGGCACAGGAGAGCACGCGCCGCATGGTCTGCTGAATGAGCGTCTCCTCGCCGATGATGCGCAGGAGCTGCTTGGGATATAGGTGCCGGCTCAACGGCCAAAATCGAGTTCCGCTGCCGCCCGCCAAAATAACCGGATAGAGGTGATCTGTCATATCGCAAGGACTCCGCTTCCGCTCAACAGGACCGTGCGGCCATGGGTCACTGGGATTGTTGGGCTGCCAGAATGAGATCCGCTAATTCCCGTACGGCCCCCTCTCCGCCGTTTTTCTTGCACACGTACCGTACGGTCTTCAACACGAGAGGCGTGCCATCCGCAGGGGACGCGGACAATCCCACCGCGCCGAGGGCCTGGAGATCATTCACATCATCACCGATGTAGGCCACTTGTTTCATGGTGAGGCCGTGTCGCGCGATGAGATCCTTCACCACGGCGAGCTTATCATAGGCCCCTTGATGCACCTCGGGAATCGTCAATTTTTGCGCCCGCCGCATGACGATCTTCGTGGATTCCTGCGTGATGATCGCCGTGATAATACCCGCCTTCTGCAACAGCTTGATGCCCATGCCGTCACGCGTATTGAATTTTTTCCATTCGTCTCCGGACTCGGAATAATACATGCCGGCGTCCGTGAGCACGCCATCAACATCTGTCGCAAACAAACGAATCCCCCGGAGAATCCCCCGGAGGGACACAGGCGGCTTCGATGGCGTGCTGGTTCGACGTGTCGTGCTAGGCATGCGAAGGCTTTCGGGCGCGATGGTAACAAGCGCTCGCATGAAACTCAAGAACACTTAGTCCCGTGCGAAGAAGTCGTTCGGGCCAGTGGGCCCCTGAACCAAAGACGAGGGTTTCAATAGGCATGTCGATGAACGAACCCTCGCCAAAAGGTCAGCACCATGATTTTGATGTCGAACCAGATCGACCAATGCTCGATGTAATACAGGTCGTGCTCGATCCGTTTTTCCAGCGACGTATTTCCCCGCCAGCCGTTAATTTGCGCCCATCCGGTAATGCCAGCCTTCATCTTGTGGCGCAACATGTATTGTGGCAGTGTTTCACGAAACCGTGCGATGAACTCCGGCCGCTCCGGCCGCGGGCCAACGATGCTCATCTCCCCCCGCAACACATTCCAGAACTGAGGGAGCTCATCTAAACTGGTCCGCCGCAAGAACGCCCCGATGGGTGTCCGCCGATCATCATTGGGTTGCGTCCAGACAGGCCCCGTCTCGGACTCCGCGTCCACCTTCATGGAACGAAACTTCAACATTTCAAAGGCCTGCCCATCCAAGCCCATCCTGAGCTGGCGGAAAAAGATCGGGCCTGGAGACGTCAGTTTCACCAAGGCTGCGACCAAGCATAAGACCGGCGAAAAGATGACCAGCGCCCCGAAGGCCCCGACGACATCCAGCACTCGCTTGATGACCAAATTCCAGCCATGGAGAGGGGAGCCTTGCAAGGTAATCAACGGCAGCCCTTCGAACATTTCCGCTTCGGCCCGCAGGCTCACGAACTCGCACATCGCCGGCAGGGCCTTCACCTCGACCATGGTGGTGGCGAGGAACCCGAACATCTTCTCTGCCCACCGCTCATCTTCCGGAGGCAGACAGACAAACACGATATCGACCCCGGACTGAACACGTTCCTGAAGATCATCGTACCGGCCGATGACCGGCACTCCGTTGATCCGTTCACCCACCTTGCGGGAGTCTGCGCTCAAAAATCCATGCACTCTCACCCCCAGTTCAGGATGCTGAGCCAGTGCCTCTACCACCCGCCGTCCCAATCGACTGGTCCCGATGACCAGCGCATGGCGTTGATTGTATCCCACACGACGCAGAAACCGGAGCGCCTCTCGAAACAGCACTCGTGAAAATCCAAGGGTGATAAGGTTCAGGAGCCAGAAATAGAGCAGCACCAGCCGGGAATATTCGTATTGCCGCACAAAGAACGTCAGCGCCACCAGAATCAGCACGGACAACGTATTGGCCTTCGCCACGTCGAGGAACTCCGATAACCGCGTGCCCATCCGCCGCGGGCGGTAGAGATCAAAGGCCTGGAACGACATGCCCCAGACGGCAATGATCGGGACGAGCAACAACAGGTAAATCTTCAGCGGAGGAATGCCCTTGGTGGCAGGCTCAACGATCTCTGAAAAACGCAGGTAGTAGGCCCCGATCCAGCAGGCGCAGATCAGCCCGAGATCGATGCAGAACAAGAGGCTCTTGAGGAATTGGGAGTGGCGTTTGAGCATGCTCCCTCTTATGAAGCGGTCCCGGTCAGTGCCCTCATTGCGAAGGCTTTCATACGCTCCTTGAACAGCCCTCGATCGAATGCCGCCACGTGAGCCCGGATGGCATGCGCATCAAATTCCGTCCGGCGACGCTCGCACGTTTCCATCGCCTCGATGAGTGATTCGACGGATTGCGTGTAGAAAAAGACGCCTGTCGCAGGCTCGCCCGCTCCGGTCACTGCACCGGCACCCGACAACGGCACCACGGTTTCCAATGCGCCCCCGCGTCCGAAGGCCACCACAGGCTTGCCGCACGCCATCGCTTCTAATGGGACGATACCAAAATCTTCCTCCCCCGGAAAGAGCAGCGCTCGACACCGTGCATAATGATCCCGTACGACGCTGTCCGGCTGCCAGCCGAGAAACTCCACCGTCGGCCCCGCAAGCTTGCGCAACCGCGCCTCCTCCTGCCCCTTGCCGATGATCTTCAATCGCCGTTTCATAACATTGCACGCCTGAATAGCCAGATCAACCCGTTTATACGGGGCAAAGGCCGTGACCATGAAATAGAAATCTTCTGATCGCTCCGCGGCCTCAAAGGTGTGCCAATCCACCGGTGGATGCAGCACCGCCGCCGGTCGATGGTAATACCCTTCCACTTTCCGGGCGATGTTGTGAGAATTGGCGACGAATTGATCCACCCGTGCCGCGGAGGCAATATCCCATGCCTGCAAACGCTCCCGGAAAAGCGTCATGCCCAGCCTCGCCAGAAGGCCCGATCGCCCACCCCCGGCGTAGTTCTCAAACTGATCCCATACATAGCGCATCGGCGCATGGATGTAGCAGAGATGTTTGGCTCCAGCCGGAGGACGAATGCCCTTGGCGACGCAATGGCTCGAACTCAAGACGAGATCGTAAGAAGGCAGACGGAATCGCTCGATCGCAAGAGGGAATATCGGCAGGTAATACCGGTAGTACCGCGCGGCGAGCGGGAAGGATTGGACCGCACTGGTGATGATCCGGTGACGCTCAATCGTAGCCGACACCGTTCCTTGAAGGTGGAGCAAGGTATACAGATCGGCATCAGGGAACAGCTCACAGAACGCCTCCAGGCATCGCTCGCCGCCTCGCATCCCGGTCAACCAATCATGAACGATGGCGACCTTCATGGAACTATCATCCTAACGCTCACAACTACCGATTCGTGAGAAAAAACTAGCGAAATGGCGATGATGTCTCATTTTTTCGTATAGCGCCTGCACTTGAAACAACATGGCCTCCTCCGAAAACTTTTTATTTGCTCGAGCGCGTCCCTCATCTACAAGCTTGGTTCTGAGGCTCTCATCTTCGCACACCAATTTGACTGCCAAGGCAATGGCTGTGGAGGTACGCTCTGAAACAAGAATGCCACTTGTGCCGTCCTCGATGATCTCACTCATCCCACCGACATCGGTAGCCACGACAGGAACACCAATTCTCATCGCCTCGAGAGGAACCAAGGGCAATCCTTCCCACCGCGATGTCATAACCAATAACTGAAGATTGATCATCGCTTTCATAGTTTCTTCGTGTGAAAGACCTACCAGCATCGTCACTCGATCTCCCAATCGTTGCCGCTCGATTTCTTTTCGGACCGTCATTTCAAGCGACCCAGCCCCAATGAGCAAGGCTCGATAGCCTGGAAGTTCTCTCATGCTGTTCACAAAGAGAAGGGGATCTTTCTGCGGCTCAAGGCGACCCACAAAACCTATGAGGCGCTGCTGATTTTGCGCACCAGCCATCACAGAGGGGCGTGAAACCCCATTGTGAATGATGCAATGCGTCGTCTTTCTTGATAACAATCGATGGGTGTTGGCAAGGTTCTTATCGAACTGCGAGACGAAGATCACATGATTCGCGCGGTGCAATGCGAGTCGTTCTGCCGCTATGGCCAACCACCGAAATGGCAATGGTTTATAGACAAAATGAAATCCGTGAACGGTGTAGATGCAGGGAACAGCGCTTCGTGCAAGTGCAAAAAAGAATGCGGCACGACCACCGTGAACATGCACGACGTGCGGCTTCACAGATTGTAAAATTTTTCGGAAACCAACGAGAACGCGAGGATTCAATCGGCTCGAAAAAAAATCAAGCCCGAAGCACGGAATTCCGGCCTCTCCCGCTTTCTTGAAAAGGTACGAGTCTCGCTGAGTTAAGAGATAGGGCGAAATGTCATTTTTGAGCCCCCGCAGAATCTGCAGGACATGAGTGGTCCCTCCACCAACATCTCCGGACGCAATGACTTCCAAAACCCTCATTTTCAGTATGAGACGGTCGGCAAGCTCAATGTGACATCACCCCTCTCAATCTTCCCTGAAACGCCGCCCACCGATACTTGGCCTGCAACCAACGACCCATGACAAGACTGACGCAGGCTCCCATGAGTGGGCGTAGCAGATGGTACCCAATGATCCGGATCGGAAATTTCTGCTTCACCCATACGCGTCCTATTCCGGCTCCATACACATACGCACGTCTACGCTCATCTGTTTGAGCAGCAATCGATAAATCAGGGTGGAACACACAGATCTGGGGATCATAAAAGATCTGGCAGCCAGCTTTGATGGCCCTGGCAGGATAGTCGATATCTTCAGCTCCTCCCCATGGCGTTCCGGCACCGGGCCCCAATTCTTCATCGAAGTTTCCGATTGCTTTGATGGTTTCCTTCGTAAAAAATATTGTGGCGGCACATGTACGGCGCCAAAGATTCGAAAGCGTGACATATCCAGGCGTTGCATCAAACCGTGCATTTCCACTCACTGCGTTCATTTCATTGACAATGCGACCCGTCACACCGCTCCAATGAACGTTCTTTTCAAGAAGTGCGACGATGGATTCCAGGAAGGAGGGAGGATACCAACAATCGTCGTCAGGAAACCCCACGATGTCTCCGGTAATACTTTGTATTCCTGTGTTGCGAGCTCGTGAAACACCCAATGGCGACGTGATATGGATGATTGTCATGCGGTCGCGAAATAGAGCCATCACCTCCTTGAGCCGATCATCAAGATTCTGATCAACGACAATCAATTCAAAATTCTTGCAGGTCTGGGCATCTAACGACATCAATAATCTGTGCACCTCGACTGTTCGCCCGACCGTTGCCACAACTAAGGACACTTTCATGGAGCGCATCCTGAGTCAATGACTCCTGCCGGTCGCGATTCTCCGGAGCAGAACGGCCAGGAAGGTCACCGGCCACGATGGCTTATACGCTCGTCCACGCTTTGCATAACTCAGAGCCAACGGATATTTCCTCTCGCGAAGGGCCCGCAACACAGCTTCGGCTGTGGTTCTGGCATGCCACTCTCGACAGAACGGCTCTATCGCATCGATTCCGCCGTCTATAGGGATATGCGCTTCAGCAATCTCCAAGAACTCATTGAGAGTCCTCAAGCGATGAAGGCTACGACGGCTAAACGTCAATGACCCAGCGTGAGCCCGATAGTGATACCACACCGTCTGTATGCCAATGCTCTGGATTCCCGCCAAGGCCGCACGAATGAGAAACGCTCGATCAGCGGCAATACGGAACCGGGCCTCATACAATCCGATTTTTTCATACACGCTTTTTCTGAAAAAGCGCGAATTCGTCATCGCCGGCCCCGTCGTCACGTTTTCAAAGGAAAGCTCCAAATCCACCGGACGCACATATCGAGCAATGACGCGCGTTGCGCCATAGTCACCAGGCTCAAATACTTCCACGCCTCCACACACCGCCTCTATGGCCGGCGAATCCATAAATGTTCTACACACCTGCCCAAATGTCCGCTGTGCGTAGACATCATCGCAATTCAGATGACCGATGATATAACCGGTGCTCATTCGCACACCCTTATTGAGTGCGTCGTACAGCCCTTGGTCGGGCTCGCTGATGACTCGCAGATGGGAATATTTCTTGAGGAGTTCGAGGGTTCCGTCCGTAGATCCGCCGTCAACAATAATATGCTCGACATTGGGATAATCTTGATCGAGAACGCTCTGAATCGCTTCTTCGATGAACTGGCTTCCATTGAGACAAGGAGTGACGATCGAGATACGGGGAACAGGAGCGGGCATTCTATCTCTCATAGTAGAACGGCGTTGATCGACACGTAGGCCACGCCACCGATAGCCGTGGGCACATGTTGCTCATGCGCCGCACGACCCGTCGTACGATTGTCTTCTGGGCGATTAGACATTCCCTCTTACAACACATGCCCGTTCACGTGAATGAGGTACTGCCCCATGACAAGTCTGCGACCGATCTCCAACCATCGCCGCACGGCATTCTTGGCCAGATCGGCCTTGGGGCGGTTGCCGCTCCCACGCTTGAGCGAGGTCGCCGGAGGGGTCCGGTTATGGAGCTGCTTCAATTCAACCTCGATCGCGGCTATTTCGCGGAGGTAGGGGGCAAACATGCCACGCCTCATGACGATCGATGATGGAACCTGATAATCACTCAAGTTGGGATCATAGAGCCATCGCCGGATGCGTTTGAATCCGTGGAAATGAAATGCAACAAGAGGCTGGCCGTTAATCTGAATCCCGGCTTCGGTCTGAGTGAGCACTGTCCCGCCAAGGTTCCATGGAGCGGCGTTCAACCCAGCATGGTCGAGCACCAGCACTCCAGGGAACCGGCTCGGCCATTCATCCAGATATTTCTGATCCGCAAAACGGCCGGCCTCGGACCTGTCATAGCACCATTCAAGACATCGTTGGCGCCACCATGCTAAGCAGGCCAGGCCGTCCGGATTGTTCCGAAACATGAGCCATCCGACGTTATACCGTCCGAACTCCTCCAAATGAAGCAGCGACGTGGAAAATCGATGACCGGTGATTCCAATTGAATGTCCGCTGAAGGCCTGACATATCGGCTCAGCGTCGGAAAAGAAGTACAGATCCGCATCAACATAGGTAATGACATCGATCTCAGCATTGGACTGGAGTATGTACAGTGGAAGAGACGGAGAACAGGTAAAATAATATTCAATCTTCGAACGTGTTCCTTTCGCAGCCAGTAACTCAGGATCAGCGGCTTCGAGCTCCGCTATTACAATCAACCGAACATGCGGGAGCCGCAATCGGGCCAGCAGATCATAACATTCACGATCCATGCAAAGAATCCACAGTTGAAACGAAGAGGAGGTCCGGACAAGAGAGCGATACAACGCCAACCCGCGAGAGAGATAATTGCAGTCGAAATATGTGCAAAAGTAGCGCATCACCGTGGCTGGGGATCCTGCTGAAGCCACGACAGAATCGCCTTGCCGACGTGACTCACCTCATCCGTCGTCAGGTGCGGATGGATGGGAAGACTGAGGATTTCACCACAGATCCGCTCCGTCTCAGGAAGGCCCCCTCGTGCGAGCAGGCACTTGCGATAGGCCGGCTGGAGATGTATCGGAACAGGATAATGGATCAGCGAACCCACAGAAGATCTCTCCAAGAATTGCTTCAAGTCGTCGCGGCGAAGAGTACGGATGACATACTGGTGATAGACGTGCGTACAGTCGGGCTGCGTTCGCGGCACAACGAGAGACGATCCAGACAAGATCGATTCGTACTGGCTGGCCACTTCCTGCCGCCTCGCGTTGTCCTGGGCAAGAAACCGAAGTTTCACCCGCAGAATAGCGGCCTGAAGCTCATCAAGCCTGGAGTTGGCACCGGACAGCTCGCTGATGTAGCGCTCCTTCCACCCATATTCACGAAACAATGCCGTGCGTTCAGCCAATGCCGGATCGTTGGTCACCACCGCCCCGCCATCCCCCAACGCCCCCAGGTTCTTCGTGGGGTAAAAGCTGAATGCGGCCAGATGGCCCCACGTTCCGGCTTTCCGGCCACCGATCGAAGCACCGTGGGACTGGGCACAATCCTCAATCACCTTCAAATTGAACCGCTCCGCGATGCTCATGATTGAGCGCATATCGGCAGGATGACCATAGAGATGGACAGGAATCACCGCTTTGACGCGCAACGATTGGCCCGCCAGGAGCGTATCTTCAAGCTGATTGGCATCGAGGGTGAAGCTCTTCGGATCGATATCAACGAGAAGCGGAATCGCGCCGGCTAACTCGATGGCAGCCACTGTCGCCACGGCGGTATGAGACACCGTAATCACAGCGTCGCCGGGGCCGATACCGCACACGCGCAGAGCCGCATGTAAGGCGTCGGTGCCGCTGCCCACACCCACAGCAAAACCAGCCCCGAGAAAGTAGGCAAACTCTTGCTCGAAGGCGGAAACCTCCGGTCCAAGAATATACCGGCCTCCTGAGAGAACACGCTGGATCGCCTGATCAATCTCGGGCTTTCGAGCAAGATAGTCGGCTAGGGGGTTGGCAGCTGGAATCATAGGCAAAGACAACATGGCGCGCCTTAAAGATAGTGAGCCAGATGGAGTCGATAGAACTCGACCGTGCGATGAAGCCCTTGCTCTAACGAAACTTTTGGTTCCCATCCAAGTGCGGTTCGAATTTTCCCGAAATTCGCATAGTAGTCACCGATGTCGATTCGCTTCCGTTCTCCCGGAAACGACCGCAGGACATACCGTCCCCCAGCGGCGACCTTCACAAGCAACTCAGCAAGATCCTTGAGACTGATTGCCGGCTCTCCACCTAGATTGAAGACCTGGCCATTCGCTTCTTCACTCATAGCAGCCAACAGCATCGCATCAACGACGTCACTGACGAATGTGAAATCTCGCAGTTGATGCCCTTCCCACACATCAAACGGCTTTCCCTCGGCAAGGAGTCGAATCCACACTCCCAAAAACGTTTGCCTGGCATCCTTGATTCGCATCCGAGGCCCATAGGTATTGGTCAGGCGTAATGCACAGGAGCGAAGGTCATACACATTGTTGTACAGGATGTGATACCACTCCCCCGCCATCTTATTGACCCCATTCACATCCACCGGCCGAAGAAGATGTTTCTCATCCACCGGCAGATAGTCCGGCTTTCCATAGATCTGTCTCGTACTCGCAAAGACGATCTTGATATTTGGTTGGTAGCGACGGCAAGCCTCCAAAATGGACATCTGCGCGCGGCAATTGATCTCCAGATCCGTATAGGGATTCTCCATCGAATCGAGGTGGCTGGTTTGCCCCGCCAAATTAAACAAAAAATCTTGCCCTTGAATGAGATGACTGAAACTGTATTCGTCGCGAACGTCAGAAATATTCACCCGAACATTTCTTTCTATATCCCCAATATTGAAAAGATTTCCCCCGTACTCCGGGACGAGGCTATCAACCAGCGTGACATGAGCGCCTCTGCTCACTAATTCTCGAGCCAGATTCGAGCCAATAAATCCCATCCCTCCGGTAATCAGGACATTCGAGCCTGAAAAGCCTCCGGAGCCTTTCATTCCTGCCCAACTTTTCTCGCGAGAATGACGTTATCGAGATACAAATCCAGATTCGAAGGAGTGACGAATCGTGCTGCAGCGCCCAAGAGGTTAATCGGTGCCATCAATAGGAGCGTACTGAAAAGATTCAGGTAGGGACTCTTGCTCACCGTCACTTTATACAAATACGCGTTCGTCAATTGGCAGAGCATCCGAACATCTCCCATCGTCTTGATATGTTCGACAATCTCGAAGCCGGCCTCCGTCATCAGAGCCCGTAGGCCAAAAGACGTGTACCGTGCGCAATCATACGGCTGTTCATGCTCGTCCCACACAAACGGCACCGTCAGGAGCAAGGCTCCTCCAGGCCTGAGCACCCGATGAAGTTCTCGAACAAACTCCCGTGGTGTAAAGACATGCTCCAACACCTGACTGCACACCAGGGAATCAAAACTTTCAGAATCGAACGGAAAGGTGTGGCCGCTGTAAAATACGTCCGCTCGCTTGAACACGCGATTCTCCTGCGTATCCAGTTCCATTCCCGTGTACTCAGCGGTCACGAATAACCGCCGATAGGGCTGCGTTCCGCAGCCAACATCCAAGACACGCCCCGTGATACTGGGCGCAAGGTCACGGATGCTATCATACAGTCCCTTTCTTGCAAAATAGAACGGATTGATGAACAAGCCCGGAAAACTCGGACACATCATCTGGGCAGCGTAAAACCGCTTCAGCCTTGTCAACATCCGGATGGAGACTTTCGGTCCAGAATAAAACCACGAAGTTCAAACGGGCCCTGATTGCTCCGTAAGGATCCACCAGGCTCCTGGAATGAAGCCACCAGCCGGTAGTGGGCAGAGAACGCTCCGAGCAAGTTAGGTTCAGCGAATATCCAGCAAGGATAACTCGCCGTATAAATTGAAGGTGGGACGACTTGAACCGTCAGGATATCCTGCTCGGCCGGCACGCATGGCGTGCGCGCAATCACAATACTCTGCGCGCCGATGGAGCAAATCTCACCGATGAGATCGTAGGGATATTGGATATACTGTAACGTGCTCGACAACAATACCACGTCAGGCACTTCCGCTGCGCTGGCCTCTCCGATCGAGTGGAAGAAATTCAGTTCTTCATCGGCAAATTCAGCCTGCCCTGATTCGACAACGCGAGGCTGTTCTACAATATTCCATCGTACGGAGGCCGAAGGCCTCAAGAAGGCCTTGAACTGCCGATAGGTCGTTCCAAATGATCCGCCGATATCCAACACGCTCAAACGCCCGCCTCGCCCGCATGCGCTGCGCAAGAGACCCGACAGGATAGGATAAGAAAACTCCACATGATCGAACAGAACGGAGTCGCGCTCATACGCGGCCTCCCCCTTCTTCACCTTGAGCGCCGCGGCCCTGGATTTTCTAAATATGACTTCATCGTCATACCCGGACGAGGCCGCTCGCGCCGAGTCCCAGGTAGAAAACTGACCTTCAAATCGAATGTCATCAGTGCAAAAACTGCGGTAGGCATTCAGAATTGCGGGAGGGATCCAGCGCTTCATCGCTCGCTTCATCTCTGAGCTTCCTTTGGAGCCGCCCCGATCATTCTCCGTAGGCGCGCCGACATCCTCCGAGCCAGTGACGGCCGTAACGATTTCAGCATCTGCGCAAACGCTTCGCGTGCGCGTTGACTTTCCTGTATCGGAATATCCTCCACCGAGACCGGCCTTCCCCAGGAGGCATGCCAGAACTCACCGGCACACCCCCCATGAGTCCCGCTGCCGTCTGTACCGATGTTCTGCACTTGGGACGAACCTGGATACAAGGTAAGCAACCCTTCCAGAAATGCCGCCGCATGCCAACGGATAGCCCAGGAATCATTGCGCCCCGCCACCTGCTCCTCGAGCATTTTCGTATAGGGATACGCGCCGTGCATGTCAAACACGCGCGACAGCTCGCTTTCAGAAAGCCTTGCCAACAACTTGGCTCCATCCGGCTCAAAAACACGCCAGCCCCGCGCCCAGGTGGCCCATCCCCAACAGTCCGCGCCGCGAAGAAAGAACGTTTCCGGCAATGAGCCGCTCACAGGATAGGAATAGCCATGAATGCTGACCACTTGTGGAACGTGTTCATACTTTTCCAACGCGGCATTCATATACTGCAGAAAATGCGGCGCCGGAACAACGTCGTCTTCCAAGACGATCACTCGTCCGAATCGTCCCGTCAAATCCGTCACGCCGGTCACGATCGAACGAGCGAGTCCCAAGTTGACAGATTGTTCGACGACGGTGACGAAACGAAATCCCGTAAGGCCCCGAACCAACTTCCTGACGGCAGAAACCCCTTCATCGGCGAGCGAGTTCTTTGCTCCGTCTGAGAACACAAAGAGGTCGGAATCCCGAGCTTCTCGGTTACGTCTCAGACCTTCCAGCACTCGCAGAGTATGCTCAGGGCGCTTGTATACGAACAACCCGATTGGCGCTAGCACTGCTGTCTCAAGCTCTTGTGGTCCAGATAAATGAAGGTATTGATCGTCTTGGCGTACAGGCCATAGCCATGCGCCGACACATATTGATGCGTCGCGTTCGCCTCAAGCGAGGTCAACGAGGATTGCAGCGTCTCCACCAGCAAACAATACGGACGAAACCGGTCCCAGTCATTGGATCGAATGACGCTCAAATCATAGCCTTCCGCATCCACCGACAGTACGTCTATGGTCTGCCCTTGCGGCAAATGCTGTTCGAATACTTGCCGGAGCGGCTGTACGGGCATCAGTGTCGACGCAATCAATTGATAGCCATCTCGCGTCTCCCGCTGGCGAGCCAACTGTTCATCGAACGTGTTCAACGCAGGCTCATTGAACTGAAAATACCGACGGCTGCCTGCCTGCTCGGCAATGCCTACCGTGAGATTGACATCGCGTCGGCGCAATCGTTCGAACAACTGCATCGCCTGCGGATTGGGGTCCACATTGATTCCCCACCAACCACGCTGAGAGAGCAAATACGTGTTGGAAAATCGCAACGGATGGTGTGCGCCAATGTCCACATAAAAGCCATGGCGCTGATTTTCGAATAAGCGATTCAGGACAAGATCTTCACCCTCTTGGGAATAAGACAAACGGACTTCGGGACGGATCACCCTCAACAGGGCATACAGCGAGGAAGTCAGGCAACGTGAGAAGAAACCATCCATGGCGCCCCAATGAATCGATCGAGCGTTGATCAGGAACTGAGCGGCTGCGGCTCTGCTTTGAGTCGTACAAAATCCAGTACTCGCTGGAACTGTTCCGATACCGCTGGATCATGAGTAATACAAATCACGATCCGCTGCCGATACTCATGAAGAATCCTCGTGATCACTTGACGACGTAGTACCGTATCCAATGCGTTGACACTTTCGTCCAAAATCAGCACGTCGGGATTCCGAACCAGCGCCCGGGCGATTGCCAGTCTCTGTCGTTGCCCCCCCGAAAGATTGCTCCCTTGATAGGTCACCAGAGTATTGTACCCTTCCGAAAGGCGTTCGATGTCGGAGTCGATGCAGGCGATCCGACAAGCTTCTCGAACCACATCCAACGTGACCTGCGCGCCAAAGGCGACGTTATGATAAATGGTGTCGTTAAAAAGTTTGGCATGCTGCTCAACGACCCGGATACGATCTCGGAGCCACTGCGTATTGACTCGGCGAAGATCGACATCATTCACCGTGATGCGCCCACTGTGCGGTACGTAAAACTTTAGGAGGACATCAACAAAGGTTGACTTACCGATACCGGACCGGCCGAGCACGGCATAGTTGTTTCCTGCGCAGAAAGAGACTGTGAATGTCTGCAATACAGGGTCGCGCTGCGAATAGGCGAATGATACGGTTTCAAACCGGATATCATGGATGGGTGGAGCGATCACACACTCATCCGGAGCAGGCTCCACTTTCTTCCGAGAGGACACGTCACGCAGAACACGCCGCAAATCATCTCCTGCGCGAAGATCTGCCACCAAGCGCAGGAAAATATCGATAGCTTGCCCTGCAACCGGGAAAAAACGCAACAACAGAACGACTGCCACCATGATCACGGAAACATATGCGGCGAGGGTCGATACATCGATCAACCACAGAATCGCCGCACCGCTGACCAGAACAAGAATGAGCGCCGGCACGAAGCTGGACAGCAACGAGAGCGCATCAATCCGAAAACAGGTTCTGGCATAACCGTAGATCATCCGCTGATACTCCTGGCTCACGAAGTCTTCGGCCGTATAACCGCGAACCGTTCGCAAGGAATTGAGCGAGTCAAGAAAGTGCGAATTGAGATCTCGAGACTCTTGTTGCTGGCACGCCCCCAACTCATGCACCGTTCGAAACGTCTGGCCTAACGCTGCAAGTGACAAGGCCAGAAACGCCAGTACTCCCATTGCAACCCACCATGACTGATAGGCCAGGGCGGAGAAGTAGAGAAGCCCGAGCATCGCCACGGGAATCAGGCGCAACAATGCGGTGATGACCTGACTCGCCCGATTCGCCTCATCGCCGGCAAGGTTGATGAAATACCCCACACTCCGCTGCTGGATCTCTTCAAATGCGAGTGAATTCACAAACGCCGTGAACGCTTCGGAGGAGAAATGTGCGATCATTTGCCGAGAGAGATAGGAGACCAGGACGCTCGACGCGAAGGAGGTGATCAACCGCAGACTGATCAATAGCCAAAACAGGACCACGTAGAACGCGATATCGAGAGCATGGCCAAGCCACTGCGGGATACGGCTCCATATGCTTGTCGAAGGGATGACATGTCCGACCGCCAATTCCGTGAGGGGAACCAGACTCGCCATGGCAGCCAGTTCCATCGCCACCGAAATCAGAGACAACAGAACACATGCAGCGAGCAAGGGAAATTTACGGGCAGCATAGGCGATGAGCGAATGAATGGTCGCCAGCCATGACATGACTGCGCGCCCATCTATGCCGAACAGCGACGTCATTCCTGCCACCTTCCGCCTTGAAACCCGCAGAGTGTGTTTCGCAAGCGAACCCCCAAGCGGCGGAATGGACTTGTCAGCCGATGCAACATCACAGACTCCAAGACACACCATCGCGCCTTACGGTGCAGCCGGACGACATCATCTTTGAGCTGAGTCGCTTCTTCCGAAGAGAGCATTCCCGCGTGGCTCGCTTGCTCGAACAGGTGATAGGCTTCGGTATAGAACCCGTACGCGCAGTAGAACAGTGCCAGGCGGCGGATTCCCGGCATATCGCCGGAATGCAGCAATGTCGCCGGCTTCACAAAGTAGAGTACGTCTGCCTCCCAGATACGTTTGCTGAGTGAAGGACAGTCGTGACGAACCCCAAATACGCGTTCAGAAAGATGACGGTAGCTTCCGGAAACGAATCGATGGATTCGCGCCAGCCGCAAATCCAGCAATTCGAGCCCGATGTCACGTAGGTATTGATCGATGGCCCCAAATCCCGGCTGTCCGATGTATCCGCCGGGAAACCCGACCTCTAATTCCACCCCCAGAAGTGTTCGCCCAAGCGATGCGCCGAGTCCTTGGAGAATTTCCAATTCTGCGCCTTGCACGTCGGCTTTCAGAAAATCCAGCCTGGCGATGCCGTCTTCGACGAGCACATCCTCAAGCCGACGCGTGTGAATCCGTTGCTCTTGCACAGGAAAGAAATAGGCGCGGTCCGTCAGATCAACGGCATCAGTACCCGGCCGCAACAGGGAGGCCCCCGTTGGAACATTGGTCACATACAACGTCCGTTCACCACCTTGACCTGAGAGTGCCGTCTGAAAGACGCGCGCCTCAGCGCCTAACAGCTGACGAAGCTCTTCTGCTCGCTGGGCATGTGGTTCAAACAGACACAGACGGGAAACAGAGGCAAGCATCTGCAGATGTGCGGGCAATCCATATGCAGCACCCGCATCGGCAATGATCAAGCGCTGGTGACCGAGCAGTCTTTCAAGGACCGGCTGAAGCCCCGTCTGGCCCTTAAGTTGAGTCACAGCGGATCAGGTTGCCTCAGAAGTTAACAGCAAGGTGCTTGAGTCGTCTGAGTTGATACCGGAGACTCGCAAGTCTTTCGTTCACATACCGAGGCGGACGTTCAGACTTTTCTTTCGATGCGCGAAACGCGATCTGTATCGCCCACCGCTCACCGGCAGACACCTGCGATCCACGATGAATGCCAGCCGCACCATGGAACAGCACGAAAGTCCCGCGGCTCCCAACAAACGCGTCCTCGCTTGCCAGCAACCGTTTCGACAACGGAGTCCCATCGATCACATCGTCGCCGAAATGAGTGGATCCTCGAAAGCTGCTCGGAAGGCACATCAATTCTCGACGATGATCCGCTGCATGAAAGCGAGGCCGATAGTATCCGCCTTCATAGTCGAGCGTATTCTGGGCCCGTTCAAAATAGGCGTCTTGCTCGCAGTCAAACCCCTTGTACAAGGCAACCAGAAATGGCGATCGCACCCATCGGTGACTCCCGCGCACAAATCGAAATGCACCATTTTCAGGCTTCACGTCCGTGAGGTACAGCATGGCCTTGACGATATCGCAGTCCGCGTCCAAGTGCATATAGGCGGTCTCAGATGTATCAACACCGACATCTGCGTAACATCCCTTGTACCATGCTTGCCGCTCATGCGCATGATCCAGCGCCGCATAGAGAAACTCCATGCGGCATCCCAGATACGCACTGGCAAGTTCAAACACCCCCACACGCCGCAAAGTCCTCTGTAGCATCACGCCCGCGGGAGAGTGCGGATCAATCGCCATGGCGCACCGTCCCCATGGCAGCCTATCGGCTTGCCGCCGGAGGAGCCGACGCTCCCACCACATTTTGTTCCACAGGTCTGATGCCGTCTCAGGTATGGGGTCCAGACAGACCACGCCGTCCTTCTTGAGGATCTCAAGGTTCCTCTGTTGCGCCGCAGTGAGAACGGGCTGATACCGGAAACGATGACTCCGGACCTGGAATTTCCACTCATCCAAGAGGGCTTGCCGTGCAACCTTCATGGCCCGGGCCGAATAGTCCGCGATCCGACCGGTCATCCCGCCAAGCACATACGCCTGCAGTTCATCGATCCGAATCCCTACCGCCGCGTTGAATCGTGCCTCCTCCCCGTCTGTTATACGGTCGGCCTGCGTCAATAACTCACAGAACGCCGCATCAACCTCCGCCACGCCACGTTCCACTCGCCCGTCATCCAGAGTCCACACATGCCCTGTTGACCTATAGGCAGGGTGAGACGCATAGTCTATACGTGGAAATGGTTCACTCACGGACATGACCGGCATGGTATTGTGGTCTTGCAACTTTCACATGTTGCACTGCAGACTCCTACAGTTTCTTAATTCGTTATGATCTGACAGCGTACACAAGGTTGGGATAGTATCCGAACGTCCGCAGCTCAACCTTCTCTCCGTACTGCTGCTCTACCACTTCTGTCAACGCTTTCTGTGCTCCCGGCGCGCTGTAGTTCAATCCATGAATAGCCAAGACCCCGCCTCGCGACAGCCTCGGATAGAAGTGTTGCAAAACGGATCGCGTTGGCAAATACAAATTGACCGACAAATGAATAATCCGTAAGAGCGTCTCAGGATGAGCGGCCATGAAGTCCGGCGCCGTTTCACACAAATCCCCTTTGATCAGCTTGATCTTTTCCAGATGGTTCAACGGTCGGTCGAGATCGTAGATTGCGACAGCCCTCAAGAGGTCGTCGAATACCTTGGCTTCGTAATTCCATAGCTTCCGATCAACCGATTGGCCCCGCTCATCGACGTCGGAGTGCGCTCGGTCACCTTCAAATGTGTCGAACCCAAGAATCTTACACTGATAATTATACGGTTCGAATGCTGCTGCAAGATTGGCATATGTCATGAGCCCTTGTCCAAAATAGACGCCGCATTCAGCTATGGAACCGACAATGCCCTGCGTCATCTCGAATAACGAAACATACGCGCGATGCTTGGCCACATCCTGTCGGCTCACAAACCTCATAAACGAATGGAGCTTTTGCAACGTAGTACCGACCGCCGACTCGAAATACTGAGATCGTTTTTCCTGCGCCGATTTCTGAAGCTCGTTCGACAAGGGCGAGTTTTCAATCTTCATAGTCCTCCCTGATCCTGCATGCCTCATTTTGTGCGGCAACTATCCGGCCGAGCACCCAATTTCTCAATATCCAACCACACACGTCAATCCAAAGCCTCTAGCCGAGCGGCCAAAGTATCGGGCTTGTGGCTCAACCCTGAACCGAACAGGGCCTTTCCAATGCGACACAATTCGGAGCGAAGCGCCCTGCACTCCTCTTCTGGAGAAATATGGGGAATAGACGTGTTGGCACCTACATCCAACGGTGTTGCCGCTCGTGATCGAAACAACCTATCAACCACTTCACATGCTTTTATACGTTCAGCCCTTTTCCTGCAATCCCATATCTGCTGAGACATCGGCATTACTAGCCGTTGCACACGTTTCAAGACTCGCTGAAGAACAGATCGTGTCTGACCATCCTGCGGCGAATAACTCTCAGCGATGTTGATAAGGCCATACTCATACTCGATCGCAAGCCAACGGTACGTCGCCCGGCTTCTTTCGATGCTCCACCCATCCTGAAGCGCTTGGTCGATCTTCTCGACAAATTCGTGCTCAGTCGTACCGACATAATTGAGATCAGAAGGATAAAAGATCAAATCAGGAGCGTAGATCACGACGGGTATGCCCAGGAGACTCATCTCTTTTCCGGCACTCGACCAGGCGTTCAAAAACACGGACGTTTCATTTGCAAGATCGTACAGAGAAATTTCATCTCCAGGCCAATTGACACATACGTTGCTCGGAAGGTGCCGGAAAGCTTGCTCAAGAAGCCGTGCCTGCTCCGACTTCACCCCCTCTCGTTTGTTGGGGAAATCGCGTGGATGCACGCGAATCACGAGAAAGAGATCCTGTCGACTACCGACGAATCGAGCGAGGCTGCTGATCCAATCAACCTGTCGAGGAAAGAGCGCCGTTGAACTGTTCGGCAGCACCCCGATAACGTTGGCCGCCAGCCGTTCGTCATTGCTGCTCATGGTCGCAACTAAGACTTTCTGATCGGCACCGATTCCGAATCGTTTGCGCAAATTAAAGGCAGATTTAGATGTCGAGGCGGAATAACTAAACACGCTCTGGCCGCGGAACAAGACGAGGAAATGATCGGTGATCTCCCGGAGGGTGCGCGGCGCGCAAGGCCTGTCACGGAATTGCTGCCAGCGCTCGACAAGGCACCGCAGATACCGATAGGCTTCCTCCCGGCCGACCATCAACGTGTGCAGCCGGCGAGAGAGGTTTCCACCGGCATGCAGGAAATAGTGAGGAACTTTGTAGGTGTTCGCCAAACGGCACATGACATGGTTCACAGAATAGAACGAATTATAGACGACGATGCATTCAGGCTGCTCCCGCTCAAACAGTCGCTTGCCGGCGATCAGCGTGGTCACGGCTCCCTGCAACCACGCTCGATACTCTTCCTGGTCACTTGCATCAAATTCAATACTGGTTTTCTTTCTATTGAGGATCGTTTCATACAATGCAAGCTTTCCTACGGGAACGCCTTCCATCGTCAAGGCCAAAGAATCTTCAAAGGACAGGGCATCTACCATCTGCTTTGCTTGGACCTGATCGGCCGGCTCCAGGAGGTCCGCCAGGTCACATCCTGCGAAACCGAACTCCTGCTTCAGCAACCTCTTCTGCTCTCCACACAACCGACAGATTTTTTGACGTGCATGGACCGGGCTGAGGTGATCGAGCCCGAATGCGTTCATGGGAATACAAACTTGCTGCAGCGCCTCTCCGCAGCTGACATAGACGATCGTATGCCCGGATTGAGCCAATGACTCGGCAATGAGCGCCTCCGGAAACGCATGCACCCAGACCGCGGCATGAGGCGCGAAAAACAGAATCTTCACGGCGCAGCCGGCGAGAGAGATTTCGGCGCAAGGAATGCGCACAACGTGAATTTTCCACTGGGTTCATGCAGCCGCTCCACAGACAAGGTCAGAAACCCAGCCCGCTCGGCCAACATGTTGAGCGAGCCGGCGCTGAAGACATGGTGATGTTCGATGAAGAACTCTTCGCGCTGCGACCCATGATGGGAGGCCACTTCACCATCGGGCAGCTCGATATAGACCCACCCGTTCGTCCTGAGAAACCCCGTCGCTCGCTCCAGCATACGAACCGGATCCAGCACATGCTCTAGAACTTTATTGAACGTGACCAGTTCAAATGTTCCGACCTGTTCGGGAGTGATCGTGAGGAAGTCGCCCTTGATCGCTCGCACGCCGACCACCGTCGTCGCATGCTCAACGGCTCGGGCGTCGGGATCGAGCACGGTACATTCCCACCCGGCCTCCTTCATCCGATACGGAAAGACACCGAGTCCCGAACCGATGTCGAGAAGCGTTGGGGCTTTGTGGGATGGCAAGTTTTTGGCACGAGCAAATTGAAGCACTCTTGCGACTCGCGCGGCGTTATCAGAGCCTTCCGGAGGAAGAGCGAGGATTCGCTGAAACGTCTCCCGAAACCTGTCCCCATAGGTCGCACTGACGTATGCGCTGTCATAGAGACGTGAGAGATCCAGCGGATTCTCTGAGTACCAGTGCCGACAGAGAGCACAGCGCAAATAGGCGCGCTGATACGTCTGCGCCCCGAAATCGATACGCATTTCGCCTGGTGGGGGGGCATCATAGCGAAACACGGTCTCGCAGTAATTCAAATTGCAGGGGCATTGCAGGGTGGGACGCATCATTGATGATCCACGGAGCCGCCGAACATCGCCTCCACCTGGTCGGTATGATTCAACCACACCACCACTCGCAGTCGTTCCTGTGAGCAGTATGCGGCAAATGGCTCCTCTTTCCCGATCTCTACCAGCAACACGTAATAGCGGCGCGAGTCATTCACCACCAGGGCTCCATGGAAGCCGCACTGCGGAAGTCGACCGTTGAGCGACGGTGTCGCATAGAAGCCCCAATCTTTGCGGACGACATCATATTCCGCCCCTGATTCCGTCACAAAGGTAATCTGTTCGTCCGGCTGCATGTAGGCCGTACCACAATCCTGAAGGTCGAATCGCACATCATGCCCCACCTCGAAACGGCGGGGCGGATCCTTGGGAGAAAACTTCATGTCCAGTGCCAATCCTCAATTAAAAAATCCGGCATATACCAGGATCCGGACTCTTGTCTCTTCCAGATAGCATGATTGCGAAACGCTTCACAGGTCTTCCAAAATTGAGCCTGCTCTATCCCGACGAAACGGCAGAACTTCTCGATATCCTCATAGGGCGTCTGATCTCCACGCGCTCGGATAATGGCGATCGCTTGCTCACGCGTAAGACGCCGGTTTCGAATCTCCAACGAAAGATTGTCGAAAAGGCGAGTGAAGCCGAACTTATACCACTTTAGCCAGTGATGGATCGAGATGAAGTCGTCGTCGATATCGGCAAAATCATAGTAGCCGGTTCGAGCCCCTGTCGGTTGAGACTGAAACCCCTGTGCGCGCGCCACGGCAAGACTGCTCTGTGGATCCCACGGAAAGTACCATCCGAGGAAAATCGCGTGGGTTCCGCTCTGCTCCAACTCATTCGCATGAGGTCCCACGTATCCCGCCAATTCCTTTTCCGTAAAGTCTTCCCCTATCCAGTCGGAGGCCGTGGTTCCGTGAGTGACCCCATACGTGCGATACCATTCTTGATCCAATTTGACCCCCGTATGGGCTTGGTTCAAACTTCCATATTCGAAGGCCGAATTTTCTCCCCACACCACCAACTGAATACCAAACTTCACGGCGATGCGAAGCGGAATGTTGAACAAGGCCAAATGCATTGGAATCGCTGTGCTTCCGAATCGTTCGAGCGCGCGCAACATGAATCGGCTTTCGACCTTTGGATTGATCTGATAGTCGATGTGGTCGACGCCGAGAGAGACAAGATTATCGAGATTCCGCTGGCCGATAGAGGTGCGAGACGGCGTTTTCCAGGTCACCGCCAGCGGCGTCAGCCCTGCGCGCAGACACTGAATCACCTGCCAGGTACTATCCTTCCCCCCGCTGACAGGGATCACGCAGTCATATCCGCGACTTCGAGCCTTGACCTCTACCACCAGCCGGTCGAATGCATCAGCCCGGCTTTTCCAATCGATCTCCGTTTTGCTGCGATGAACACGGCAGGCATTACACACTCCATCTGAGCCCAGCGTTAGATTGGGCCGAGTATCAGGCAACACACATGACAGGCAATAGAACATATCCACCAGTACCGTTCTCGTCGGTCACCAACTCAGGTTGGCGGACGACCATCAACCGGCGAATTCTTCGAGAAACACCTTGGCATTGACAAAGTAGAACAGGAATTTGCTCGCGCTATTGGCCAATCGAGGCTGACGCAGCAACTCCGAAATCCTATCGTGCTTGAGCACCTCGAACACCGGGCTATCCTGCATGAGCCACTCCACCACTGCGGGATCGTTCACATCAAGAAACGCATGGATGGGCGCATTGAACCCCACTTTTCGTCTTTCGTTCAGTACGCAGTCCGGAGCAAGCCCTCGCCCGGCATCACGCAACACGACCTTGTTGTAGCCGTTTCGACTCAGATACCGAGTCGGGATCGAATAGCAAAACTCGAACAAATGGCGATCCAAATACGGCGATCGATTTTCAATGGAAAAATACATGGCGTTGAGATCGGTTTCATGAAGGATGACCCGGGTGGCTTCCACAAACATCTCATTCAGCATGCGATTTCTGAGCAATGAGTCAGCATAGTGGCGTTCATGAAACGGTTCGGAAAAGGGTTGGGTGAGATACCCGGCAAATTCATCGCTGTTCAAGAAAATATGATCTCGAAATCCAGGGGTATCGACAAACAACTCTGCATCCCGCAAGTAAGGATTTCTCACAAGCGGTCGGACATACTGTTGCCAGGCCTCTCGTGTGGATGCATATTCAGGCAAATTCCGAATCTCAGCCAGATGCATCAAGTAGTGATCATAATACCCGCTCACCAACTCATCCGCGCCGACGCCACTGAGACAAATCTTGTATCCTTTCGCATGAACCTCACGCAGGAGAAGCCATTGCACGTAATGGCTGATGGTGGACACCGGCGCATCATGATATTTCACCAGGAGCTTCATATTGTCCAAGTAGTCGGTCGGATCCACTTTCAGCCCTGTATGCCGAACTCCCAATTCAGCGACCGACCGATCGAGCATCTCGCGCTCATCATATCGTTCATCTTCCGTCAGAATCGTAAATCCGTGTACGTCATAGCCGAAGACACGCTTCGCAATGCCGATGAGAACATTGGAGTCCACCCCTCCGCTCATCAAAAATGCGGCCGGCACGTCACTCCGCAAGCGCAGTTCCATTGAGTGAATAAGCTTCGTTCGAACCCCAGCCACAGCGTCCTCATACGTCATACTCTCGTCCGGGCGAAAGGCGGACGCCCAATACAGGCTCTGCGTTTCCTTACCCTCGGCATCTATTTGCAGGACCGACGCAGGCGGTACTTCCTCCAGCCCCTCGAAAAATCTCTCCTCCGACTTATAGAGTGACTTGTATCCGTTCACCAGGTAACGGCGCACATGTTGCCGGTTGACCGGCAGGACTCTTCCCATGAGGGCAAACAGGAACTTGGCCTCTGATCCGAAATACAATCCTTCCGGCGACCGAACGACATACAGCGGCTTTTCCCCGAATCGATCACGCGAGAGCGTCAAACGTTCCTGTGCTTCGTCGTAGACCGCCAGTGACCACATCCCTTCCGCTTGATCCAATACACGCCATCCGTCACGGCAGATAGCGGCCAGAAATACTTCGGTATCGGATTGGGTATGAAATGGAACACCGGCTTCAGCCAGACGCCGTTTGATCTCAAGATAGTTGTACAATTCCCCGTTGAGCACCATCCAACATCGATCAACGTTGAAGGGTTGGTCGGATCGGGAATCCAGATCGATGATCGAGAGCCGGCTGTGAATCAACAATACATGTCGCCCGGTCGAGGTCGTAAAGCGACGCATCCCTGAAGCGTCTGGCCCTCGGCGCCGCATCAGCGCGAGACAGTCTTGGGCAGTCTCCTCAGACAGACGTCGTGTTCCGATGAATCCAGCTATTCCGCACATGGCAGCAATTCTCTATGGAGACAAGGCACCTGTCGCATCGCCTGCGCGTGCAGCACCCTATCGCGACGGCCCATGGTGGTGAAAGATATGACTGCTCGAAACAACCTGAAACCCTAGCTTATAATACAGGGCAAGAGAAGGAAGGTTCGCGCTCTGGGTGCCGACGCGAACCATTCTTGGATGACCACATGTCATGCTCGCGAACCCAATCATCGCTGCAGCCAATCCCAATCCACGGAAATCTGGCAGGACGGCGACCAGATCGATCATGAGGACCTGCTCGGCAGCGGCTATCAACTGGAGAAATCCCACGACTCGACCATCGTGTTCTGCAACCACCATATAGTCGCCCCTCTGCCGGCTGAAGAAATTGCCAGCCCATCGAGCCTTGATTTCGTCAGCCAAGCTCAAGGGAATGTCGGGATCCACATGAAACCGCGAATAACGAAAACTCTGTCTCGCGATATCCACGACCCTCGGCGCATCGTTCGATGTCGCAAGCCGCACCAGAGGTCCGGCTGTCCCGACATGACGCAAGCGTGGCGTCTCCAGCGTAAGGGCCGTATCTACAATACGGAACCCGCACTCTTCCAGCTGATGACTTGTACGCACTTCTTGTGTCGCAATCTTGGCATAGGCAAAACCAGGCCGCAGGGTAAGCTGGCGAAGCTCTTGCAGAGTAGTGATTCCCTCCTGTTCTTCCCACACCCCGGTTATGCGGTGAACGTCACGGTTCATGATCGTGGCAAGCCAGGCATCCGGCACAATCGACAGGCCGCGCACAGAATGTGGTACGGATACGTCCGAGGGTTGATCAGACATATTCCACTTTGACCGGGAGGCCGGAATGCGCACTCCGCTCGATCGCGAAGCACACGGAGAGAGAGGCAAACACGTCTTCCTCACTCACCTCCGCCTCCCCGCGTCCTTGAATCGCCGCCACAAAACTCACGATCAACGCACCCTTATGCACCCCCGGGTACGCGGTATCCAAGATGAGTGGCGGAACATGAGGGTCCGCGGAAGTATATAACCACGCACAGTCCCTCCCGTTCAGAAACGTCGCCTTTGTCCCATACAAGGCCAGTGTGTGGAAATGCGGCAATCGGCAACCGAAGTTGACGCCGAGTTTCCCGACTGCACCGCTGGCAAAGCGCAAGACCGCCACCACATTGTCAAAATTTCCAAATCCGGAGCCTTGGCTCGCTAGCGCATTCCCTACCGCCGACACTTCGAGAATGCGATCGTTCGCCAACCACATCAGAAGATCCGCGACATGGACCCCGCCTCCGTGTACGGCGGAATAAAACGGGAGTTTCCCTCGCCATCCCTCGGTAATTTTTTCGAGCCGCCCGTAATTATAGTCGGCTTCCAGATGGTAGAGAGTGCCGAACTGACCCGACAAGATGCGCTGTCGCAGATCCAGAAACCGCGGCGAGCGTCGCAAAATCAGATTTGACGACAAGCGAAGGTCTGGACGACGGCGCAATTCCTCTCTGACGCGTTTCGCCTCCTCCTCATGAAGTACGAAGGGTTTCTCCACAAAGACATGCTTGCCTCGTTCCAGAGCCCGGAGGGTCTGAGAGAAATGGCAGTCATCGTAACTGGCAATACAGACAAGATCGATGGAGGGATCGTCGAGAATCTCCGTGTCGCACTCGCGCGCCGCAACATCGGGAAATTTACCCGCTATCGCGGCAAGTATCGTCGGGTTCCTGTCACAAACGGCAACAAGCTCGCACTCTGGAATTCGGGCAATGGCCTCCGCATGCTTCTCCCCGACTCCAAGACCGATGACTCCAACTCTCAACTTGGACATGAATACATCACGATTATGAACGCAGGTCTAGAACTGGCGCAGGGGCAATCAGACGACCATCACCCGCTTCAGATGAAACAGATCGGCAGTTGAATCATTTACGCCATCAACCGCACTGGGGCAGCAGCGCACCCCTCTGCGCTTCAACGCCTCGATGACTCGCGCGGAGTAGCAATTTGGCATGCCTTCCGGGTAGGAGTAATGCGGCCCGTGAACGGCAGCCTTCTCTTTCAACAGTCGCATGCCGGTCTCGATCTCATATTCCAGGTCCTGCGTACCAAGAGAGTCGAGGATGACGTGAGAGTGCCCGTGCCCCCCCACGGTAAACAACGGTTCAGCCGCAAGTGTTCGGACCTCGCTCCAGTCGAGCTTCTGATCAAGAGGGTGTGAACTTGAATAGGTGATGGCTACGCCCAGTTGAGCCTGTATGTCCGTCGCCAGCTGCTCTCCATCTATCATCAAGTCATTTTTCACGATCTGCCGGATCTCGTTCAGAAAGACTCGGCGTTCTTCATCCCCACGAAACCGTCGCTGGCCCCACGGAAGCTGGAGCTCCGCACACACGCACTGTTCCACGGCAAACTCAATTCGATCAATCCACGACATCCTGTTTCGTTCGACAAAATCCGTGCTGATGTAAAAGGTGGCGGGCACATGCTCATCCACAAGCACGGGGGCCGCTACCGAGAGGTTGTTTCGAAATCCATCATCGAACGTCACCGCAAAGGGCCGTGGAGGAAGAGGAATCCCGAGCTCCCGGTGAGTGAGGATGTCGTTCATACTCACCGGAGTGCCCACTTGCTTTAACCGCCGGAGCACGGTCACAAAGTAATCGCGTTCAATATGCTTCCTGGTATAGTTGCGGACGGCACAATCGACGGACAACGTCACACCGTGAAACAGAAAGATGGCGAGATGATTGTCGGAGATTCTCGACGGATAGTTCATGCTAATGTCGCGCAATACTTTTCAAATCGTTTCACACACACCTCTTTCAACACGGCCGGCATGAACGAGTAATATCGTCCCATCTGCCGCTGCGAACGACTTGCGATATGGCCCGTGCGCTGCAATTCTTCCAACGCCACGCGCGTGAGATTCAAGGCCGATTCAGTATTGCGATGCCGCAATTGATGGAGCTGCATATCCCGAGTGAGCGCGACAGGACGTATGCCAATGAGCGCTCCATCGTCAAGCGCTTCGTTCAGCACATGCAGAGTCGTCACCACATTTCTAAAATCATTGTGATAGATCGCCCAGAGATGGCTGTCCAAGCCTCGATAGAATTCAGGATCCCCGCCGTGCAGATTGACCACTCGGGGTCCGGCGGCTCTGATCAGTGCCGGTCCGGCCTTCCGAATACCGAACGCGACCGTGAGATCGGGCATAAACTGCTGTGCGGCCGCCACTGCCTCGGAGTCGTTCACGTTCGTGCATGTCAGTGTTTCTGCGAAATCCGAAACCGACGGTTCACTCCCCTTAAACCACAGATCACGTTCGTATTGATCGCGTATCGGCTCATACGGGTGAGCCACCTCGAAGGAAGGCCGGACGCCAGTGGTTTCCAGAATGACCTGCAACTTGGGCACCTGTGAAACGAGCTCCCGCACAAAATACGAATGGTGCAGTGTATCCGTCGTCAGAATAAGCGCTCGCATCCTCAGCACACCTCATTCCAGGTGATCTGCTCTCCACGACGGAGCGGACGCACAAGGCGTTTCCCGATGAGGGCCGGCCACTCAGCCGCTTTGATGCCTGTTGCAGGACGCGCCCACATCAGGTCACCTGCGGAAAGAACGGTCTCTGCGGGCAACGCTCTTGCCGCCACGACTCCTTTTCGTATGACCTCCCGCAGCGAAAACTCGCAGGGCTGTATGTCCTTTCCGAAACGGCCCAAGCTGGCTTTCACTCTTCCGACACTTTGCACCAAGTCCTTCAGCTCGTGCGGTTCAAATGAGAGCGCATGATCACGAAACTCTCGACCTTCTCGTCGGTCGGTGAAATGCACCTCAATGAGTTGCGCTCCCACCGCGACCGCCGCGAGTACTGCCTCCGCGCCAATCACGTGATTGGAATACCCGGTCGTCAGTCCATAGCGCTGCCTGAGAAACGGCACACTCGACACGTTCGCTTGCTCGATAGGAACCGGATAGGCTGCGACACAATGCATCAGTATCAGTCGATCCTTCAGCGCGATTCCGTTCAACTCCATACGGCACCACGTCAGTGCCTGGTCAATCTCATCGGTGGTGCAGTTTCCGGTGGAAAGAATCACAGGCTTTCCCGTGCGAACTGCGGCTCGTATGACCGGCTCAAAGGTCAAGTCTCCGCTCGCAATTTTGATCGCCGGACTCCATCGACTCAGGAAGTCAACCACATCTTCCGTCAGCGCAGTTGAAAACAGTGGACTGCCCAGTTTGGCAGCATGGGCCGCCAGCTGGAGATGCGCCTCCTCTGACAAACTGAACTGCGTCACCCGTGCCAGTCGATGTGGATCTGATGCGGAGGCGTACCGTTCAGGCGTGTAGGTTTGGAGTTTGACGGCATCGGCGCCGGATTGTGCGGCAAGCGTGATCAGACGTTCGGCAACGGCAACATCCCCTTCGTGATTGACACCGATTTCCGCGACAACCGCGACGGTCTCATCAAGATTTTTCCCAAATACGTTCAACGCTGGTTGCCTCCATGCACCGAGGGATCCCGAAGAGGAGTGAAAAATCTCTCATGCCGAAGCGCCAAATCCTTATACCATTGAATATACTCGACGAAGCCTTTTTCCAGTGGATACTGAGGGCAGTACCCGAGCAATCGTTTGGCCTTCTCAATAGAGAGCGTTCCGCGCTCAGGCATCAATGCATCGCGCGGTTGGAATTTCACTTCGACATGGGGAAATTGTTGTCGCACGATCTCAATCATTTGTGCGAGTGAACGCGCCCCTCCATACGTCAAATTAAAGATTTGGTTCCTGGCTTCGTCTTTGCCGATACATAGCACCAGCCCCTGCAGAAGGTCTTTGATATACGTGAAATCGAGCGCATCGCTCCCGTCACCATTGACACTGAGAGGTGCCCCGCGAAGGACGCCTTCGATAAAGGCCTGTCCGACACGCCGACTGACGCAGCGTTGGCCGTACAACGCCGAGGGTCTGACAATCGTGTAGGAAAGATCGAAGACCTGGGCATAGGCAATCACGAGTTTCTCTCCTCCATACTTCAACGCACCGTAAATACCCAGCGGCTCACAATGACGCTCCTCCGTCACAGCTTCACCGTCGAAATTCCCGTAGACCATGGAGGATGAGAAGTAGATGAAGCGGGCCTTCAACCCCCGCGCGCAATCCAGTGCATTCTCTAAGGTTCGTAAACTATGATCGAAGGTGCTATACGGATCCTTGTTCGCACGATTCGCATGGGCGATGGCTGCCAACTGCACAATCGTATCAGGCTTCATATCGTTGAGACATCGAGACAGCACATGGTAGTCGCGCGCGTCGACAACATGAAGGGGAATTTGAGCCTCCTGCAGTAACCGCAGGCGGTCGTGGATGAAATGAAGATACAGGGCTTTGTTGGCGTCTTCATGCGAGTTCGAGAACGCACCAAGATTGTTGACTTGCAGGCTGTCTACGGCGTGAACATCAGCACCCATTTCGGCGAGGGCCAACGCAAGATTATGGCCGATAAAACCGGCGCCTCCGATAAGCGCTATCTTCCGTCCTTGGAGTTCGATCACCGTGTGAGTCCTTTCCTGCCGGCACTCTCTGTTACGCTTCGCTCCAGCGTTGCCACGATTCTGTCGACATCGCCGCCTGCCACATGCATTCCCAGCGGCAGCGCGACCGAATGATCGCTAATGTGTTCCGCTCGTGAATAATTAGCAGGCACAAAGCCATACTTGTTTCGATAGTACGTCATCCGCGGAACCGGTTGCGGATAGTAGATACTGGTTCCGATTCCGGCCGTATTCAGTCGTTCGACCGCCTCGTTCCGTTTGTGCGCATATTCTCCCTCGAATACGACACTCGCGCAATAGTAGCTGGATCGGCATTCAGCAGCATCGGTATCGATGAGCCGAACATTCGGCAGCTCCCCGACCAGCTTCCGGTAGCGATCGAACAGTGCGGTACGGTGAGCCAACACGGCGCTCATGCGTCGAAGCTGAGAACGGCCGAGCGCTGCTTGAATTTCGCTCATCCGATAGTTCAGCCCAAGACTGGGTACGTCATACATCCCCGGCACGGTCCGCTCTGTATGCGTCCGGTCTACGCCAAAGGCCCGCAGCCGAGCCACAGCCTGGGAGACGTCTTCATGCCGACTGACGAACATTCCACCTTCGCCTGTAGTCATATGCTTCACCGGATAGAAGGAAAAACAGCCGGCATCCCCGAACAATCCAACATGACGCCCTTGATGGCTGGCTCCCAATGCAATCGCACAGTCCTCAATGATTCTGAGATTGTATCGTTGGGCAAGATCGACAATGGGAGGCATATCGCAGGGAATACCGGCAAAGTGTACGACGGAAATCGCTTTTGTCTTGGAGGTCAATGCAGATTCGATGGCCGACGCGGTCAAATTCCCTGTACGAGAATCACAGTCGACAAATACCGGCGTGGCCCCGACCCACTCCACGGCATGGGCCGTCGCCGCATGAGTTTGCGCAGGGACGATCACTTCATCTCCCGGGCCGATTCCAAAATGAAGATACGAGAGGTGCAATGCCGCCATGCATGAACTGACCGACACACAATGACCTCCTCCCAGAAACGCAGCAAACTCTTGTTCAAACGACTTGCACTGAGGCCCATGAGTCAAAATATGCCCATTGAGTACCTCGAGAACCGCCTGTCGATCCTCGTCTGTGATCCAAGGCCGAGCAAATGGGATCTGGGGAGTGTCAGTCATGTGGTCGCGTCCTTCCGGTTGTAATTCTGATGTAGAGTCACATTGACGTAACACTGGTGTTCAACACGGGTGGGCGGAAACGGCGAAGTTCTTCGATCGATAACTGTTCGAGCCGATGAAAATCCTCGATCGTATCGACGGCTAAACCGACTTCGGCGAGCCTTCGGTCTCCAGACTCGACATTCACAACCCGAAATCGGTCAGGCTGTCGATAGAAAAATGGGGTGACGTGCTCTTGATCATTCAGCGTAGTATCCTCCATGCGAATCGCCTGAAGAGCGCTGACCCTGATGAGTTCAACATTTTGCCCCTTGGGAAACGACCGAGGGAACACAGTAGTCACCAAGTCAGGGTCCTCTCCTTCAGCATAGGGAATCATAAGACGCAGGACCTCTGGAAACAGCAGCGGACTGTCCCCGTTAATGCGCATGATCCAATCGCACGGATACTCCCGCGCACCGGACATGAACCGGGCAAGGACATTATCCAAGGAACCTCGATGGACTTGCATGTCCATCGATTCGATGTAGCGGACGAGCGGATCATCGGACTCCTCGGCACTCGTTACCACAACAATGTCCTCAGAGGAAAGGGTCTGCTCAACCGCACGCAGCACATGACGGATCATCGCTTCGCCACGGAATGGAGCGAGCATCTTTCCCGGATACCGCCGAGAGGACATTCTCGCCTGCACGAATGCTTTGATCATCGCTTTCATCTCATTGGTCTGGCGCGGAACAAGGTGTTCTGGGCAGAAGCGCTACACTGAATCAAGGAATCGCAGCCGACTGCGGACCGGCACTGCGCGTGTACCACTGATACGTCGCCAATAATCCCTCTCGTAAGGTAATGGTGGAACTCCATCCCAGCGCCGCGATGCGGCTGCAATCCATCAGCTTCCGCGGCATGCCGTCCGGCTTGGTCCGATCCCAATGAACGTCGCCTCGATATCCCACCACCTCGGCAACAAGCGCGGCCAGTTCTGTAATCGCAATGTCCTTCCCCGTCCCGACATTCATGATCATCGCATCGGAATATCGATCCATCAGGAACAGGCAGGCATCCGCGCAGTCATCTACATGCAAAAACTCACGCCGCGGAGCCCCGGTGCCCCAGAGGATGGGAGTGGTGCCCTGCTCACGCGCTTCGTGGAAGCGTCGCAGCAATGCCGCCAACACATGCGCCGTCTGGAGATCAAAATTATCGTTCGGACCATAGAGATTCGTGGGCATTGCCGCAATGAAATCGCACCCGTATTGGCGTCGATAGGCCTGGCACATTTTGATGCCTGCGATTTTCGCCACGGCGTACCACTCATTGGTCGGCTCGAGCGGGCCGGTCAGCAGATACTCTTCCTTCATCGGTTGAGGAGAATCTCTCGGGTAGATACAAGACGACCCGAGCAGCAACAGCTTTTTCACGCCATGGAGATAGGCTTGATGGACAACGTTGGTTTGTATCGCCAGGTTGTCATAGATGAATTCCGCCGGCAATGTGCTGTTCGCGAGAATGCCGCCCACTTTGGCCGCAGCGAGATAGACGTATTCGGGCTTGGTCTCCGAAAAGAATCCGGCGACCTGCCTGTTATCGCGCAAATCCAATTCTGTGCTGGTGCGCACGATCAGGTTGTCATACCCGCGGGCCGTAAGGGCACGAACGATCGCAGAACCCACCATTCCCCGATGCCCGGCCACGTAGACGCGTGCGTGTGTATCGATCACCCTAGGCCCCCTTCAACCCGGAACCCTGCATCTTAAGCCGTTCAGCTTCCAGGTCCGCCTCGACCATCATGATGCCCAATCGATGAAAATCGACGGTCGGTTTCCACCCGAGTTTTTGCTGCGCTTTCGCCGCGTCGCCGATCAGGAGATCGACCTCGGTCGGGCGATAATACCGCGGATCGATCTTCACGTAACGCTGCCAATCCAACCCCAAATGACCGAACGCCACATCGAGAAACTCGCGGACGGTATGGGTTTCCCCCGTCGCCACGACATAATCATCGGGATCGTCCTGCTGCAACATGAGCCACATCGCCTCGACGTAATCGCCGGCATAGCCCCAGTCCCGTTTGGCATCTAGGTTCCCAAGAAACAAATCCTGCTGCAGTCCCAGCTTGATCCGGGCTGCTGCCTTGGTGATCTTCCGGGTCACGAAGGTTTCTCCCCGGCGCGGCGATTCATGATTGAAGAGAATGCCGCTACAGGCAAACAACCCATAGGCTTCACGATAATTGACCGTGATCCAATGGGCATAAACCTTGGCCGCGCCGTAGGGACTCCGCGGATAAAACGGCGTGGTCTCGCGCTGCGGAACTTCCTGGACCTTGCCGTACATTTCACTCGACGACGCCTGGTAAAACTTCGGTCTCAGTCCCGATTCACGAATTGCCTCCAGTAATCTCACCGTGCCCAGGGCTGTGATCTCGGCGGTGTATTCGGGAATATCAAAACTGACCCTGACGTGGCTCTGCGCCCCCAGGTTGTAAATTTCGTCGGGCTGAACCGTACGGATGATTTTGTTCAGCGAGCTCGCATCGTTGAGATCGCCATAGACCAGATGCAGTCTGGCTCCGGAGATATGTGGGTCCTGATAAATGCCGTCGATCCGCCCCGTATTGAACGAACTCGAGCGCCGAATGATCCCGTGCACCTCATATCCCTTAGTGAGAAGAAATTCGGCCAGATACGATCCGTCTTGCCCGGTGATGCCTGTAACCAACGCCTTCACTGACGATGCGCTCCCATCACATTGCCGCTTGCGCTTGCGGCGACCGGTGTGACGCCTTCCTCGGGCTCATGCATGGTACGTTGTGATGGAATCATAGATGCCCTGTCAAGGGATGTGCAATCGAGCCTGCAGACAGGATGCGACGTCGTCCTCATCGGCTAGGCAGACGTCTGACCTTCCGCGGGCACAGGCTGGTTCTCATCCAATGTAGGTCCGGGAACCGATGAGAGATGGCTCGGCCCCGTCACGGTGATTCCCACCGCTGCCAGCAGCCAGAACAGATGCGCCAGACTTCCCATGAACATGTAATCGAAGAGATTCCGGACGGCAAAGCCGATCACCGCCAATCCGATTCCCGCAGCGAGCACCGCGGTGGCACGATCACGACCAATCGTCCAGGGAATCGAGATGAGCCGGCGCAACAGCGCGACGAAGATCCACGCAAAACTCAGCAGGGCGGGAATGCCGCTGCCGAGCGTGACCATTAAAAAGGTGTTGTGCATAGCAGGAATGATGCGGTCACGCACCGGCAGGTGCTCCTGCTTTTCAACCGAGTACTCAGGAAACCTTTTCACAAACGAATTGTTTCCAAAGCCGATGCCGGTCACGGGATGGGTCGCAACCTCGCCCAGGCCGATCGTCCACACCATTAATCTGGTATCGACCGTCTTGACATCCACCGTGTCGGTCTGAAAACCGGAGTGAGACGCTACCACCAAACCTGCACCGATCATGGCGAGCAGCCCCAATACTCCGAGCACCAGACGCCGGCCGCCGATCATCAATGCCAGGGTTACGCCTTGCGCGGCATGCCCAAGCCACCCACCTCGGGTATACGAAAACAGCTGGGCGGCCCCAGTGATGCCAAGGACTAAAGCTTGCGCCACACGACTCCACGCCAGGCGCCCGATGACGAGAAGGCTTCCGGCTACGGGGATCGCCACCACCATGTAGGTGCTGAGCCAGTTATAGTCTGAACCAAAGGCATGGGCTCGAATAAAACGATCTCGCCAGGTGCCGCCTCGCTGAAAAAATTCGACCAGCGCATAACAAGCCAGCAGAGCGGCTCCGATGACGAAAGCCTGGATCACCAGTTGCGGCAAACGCTCATGGCGACAGCGCGCCAATACCAGCAGAGACCAGTAAAAAACACCGGCCTGTGCCACGAACTTCTTCCACTCGGCAAAACTATACGCAGGATCGGTGGCGAAGGGGACTGTGCAGAGCACCCAGATCATAAAGCACCAGAGCGGAAGGTCCAGCGGGGTTCGGACCCACGGACTCGTCCGTTCTCCTGCGCAGACTCCCAAGCTGAGGACAATGAGAATGATGATCGTATGTTCTTGATACCTGAAGAGGAGCGGAAAAAAACTGGAGCAGGCAAGGGCCACCATCACATACCCCTGCAATCCCCAAAACAAGGCCCGGGCGGAGCCATACCTGTCTGATGCCTGGGCCGGACCGACGAGCGAATGCGCGGATGATGACGTGGTGATATTCATGCCCTCAGTGACTGCCGGTCGCAACCCGCTGCGTGCACCAGCCGAGACACCGCCCGTTTCCCGATTGCTCGCCACGGGACAGCCAACAGCCGAGAGGGCGCGAGGACCAAGGCCAACGGCAGGTGCTGAGCAGACGCTTGGACTCTCACGCTCCCGGACACATAGGAGTCATGTGGAGGTGCCGACTACGGATCTAAAAAGCACAGCCGCAATGGTGCTTCACGCCGCTCCATGCACGGAGAATACCGTGCAGAGCTCATGAAGGGCGGCTCCGGGAACTGCAGTATAGAGAAATTGCCACACTTGCACAAGAAATGTGTCGGCTTGATACAGCCTCATCACGGAGGCAGTCGCGGTGACGCTCAGAAAGGGAGAATGGAGCAGGTGTCTGGAAAGAAACAGTGCGGAAAATCTAGCCGCGGGAAGCCACCGAGGATCGAGCCAGGAAGACCTTCATGAATCGCTGCAGACCGTCCTGCCAGGATGGCATGCGGAAGCCAAGATGACGAAGCCGCTCCGCCGAGAGGACCGAATAGGTCGGGCGCTTGGCGGGACGAGGCATGTCGGCCGTCGTGATGGGCTCGACTGGAACGTGGTGCCCTGCTCGCCTGATGATTTCCGTCGCGAATTCATGCCACGTGCAGTCGCCTTCGTTGGTCACATGAAGAATTCCTCGTGCGGAATGCGCCGCCAGCTCGCCGATCATGCGAGCGAGATCCTCCGCAAACGTCGGGCAGCCCCGCTGATCAGCGACGACCTTCAAGCAAGGACGCTCCGCAGCCAATTGCAGCATCGTTTTGACGAAATTCTTCCCCTGCAGCCCATAGAGCCATGCGGTCCGCACCACCAGCGTATTCTCGCAGCAGGCCAGAGCCCGCTCCTCACCGGCGCATTTAGAGGCACCGTACGCGCTGACAGGATTGGTCTGATCCGTTTCGACGTAGGGACGCGTGCCGCGGCCATCAAAGACATAGTCGGTGGAAATATAGATGAGCCTGGCTCCTACCTGAGCGGCAGCGCGCGCGACACGTTCGGTCCCGTCGGCATTGATCGCCATTGCCAACCCCGGATTGCGTTCCGCTCCATCCACATCCGTATGGGCCCCGGCGTGAATCACCACGTCGGGCGCGGCATCGACGATCAGCCCCCCGCAGCCCTCCTGCGTCAGGTCAAATGTGGGAAGATCCAGTAACGTCAGCTGATGCCCCTGCAGAACCTGCTGGAGATCCCGGCCTAGTTGCCCCTGCGCCCCTGTCACTACGATCCGCACGCCGTCCCCTTCGCCAAGCGTTGGCCGTATTGCTGCCGGTAATAGTCCTTGAACTCGCCGGACTTGATCTTCCGCCACCAGTCCTCATGTGTCCGATACCACTCAACCGTCTGCTTCAGCCCTTCCTCGAACGGCACCTGCGGCGACCAGCCCAGCGCGCGCAGCCGGCTGCAATCGATGGAATAGCGGCGATCGTGTCCCGGGCGGTCTTGCACGAAGCGGATCAGCGAACGGGACTTTTCCAGCCTCGCCACGATCTGTTCGGCGACCGTGATATTTTCGCGTTCGTTGCCGCCACCAACATTATAGACAGTCCCCGGTTCGCCCTGTTCGAACACATGTTGAATCCCGGCAGCATGATCGTAGACCGACAGCCAATCCCGGCATTGCTTCCCGTCGCCGTAGAGCGGAAGCGGCTCCCCGTCGATGGCATTCGTGGCGAACAGGGGAATGAATTTCTCGGGATATTGATTGGGTCCATACGTATTGCTGCCACGGGTGACCACCACAGGAAACCGGTAGGTCGTCCAATAACTCAGGACGAGCAGATCCCCGCCCGCCTTGCTCGCCGAATAGGGGCTGCGCGGTTCCAGCCGGTCGCCTTCCGTGGAACTGCCCTGCTCCACACTGCCGTACACCTCATCGGTGCTGACCTGGAGAAACCGCTGTACCCCTGCCTGTCGCGCTTCTTCCAGCAGAATACCCGTGCCGACCACATCGGTGCGGGCGAAGGCGCCGGGATCGAGAATCGAGCGATCGACATGGGTCTCGGCCGCGCAATTGATGATGCCCTCAATCCGGTGTTCCTGGAGCGTGGCATGGATAGCCTTCTGATCGCCGATATCCGCATGGACGAAACGATACTGAGGATGGCCGGCGAGATCCGCCAGATTTTCCAGGTTGCCTGAATACTTCAGCGCGTCGAGATTCACGACCGAATGGCGGCCGCCCTGAAGTAATCGACGCACCAGATGCGATCCAATGAACCCGGCGCCGCCCGTGACGAGAATACGCATTTAGAACTCCATCCTGTTCGCGCCGGTCTGGGCGACAAGCTGGTTGGCGGCAAGCAACGATTCGATCGTGCCGGCATCCGTCCACCACCCGTCGAGCACATCCCACGTCAACTCCCCGGAAGCGATGTAGGCATTGTTCACATCGGTGATTTCCAGTTCACCACGCCCCGACGGCTTCAGCATGCGTGTGATCTCAAACACCCGGGCATCGTAAAAATAAATACCGGTCACCGCATAGGATGACTTGGGCTGCGTCGGCTTTTCCTCAATACTTACCACGCGGTTCCCGTCCAGATGCGGCACACCGAACCGCTGTGGATCTTTCACTTCCTTGAGCAAGATCTTCGCGCCTGTTTTCTGCGCGCGAAACGCCTCGGCGGCCTTCGCGATGTTGCCCTGAATCAGATTGTCTCCCAACACCACGCACAGGGGACCATCGTCGGCAAAATGCTCGGCCAGCCGTAATGCATCGGCGATCCCTCCCTCGCCCTGCTGATAGGTATAACTCAAATGTTTGAGGCCGAAGTCCCGACCGTTCCCCAGGAGTTTCAGGAAATCACCGGCGCTGTTTCCGCCGGTCACCAACATGATTTCCGTGATACCCGCGTTCACCAGCGTTTGGATGGGATAGTAGATCATCGGCTTGTTGTAGACGGGGAGCAGATGTTTGTTGGTCACTTTGGTCAGCGGGAGCAGGCGGGATCCGAGCCCTCCGGCGAGTACGACACCCTTCATGCTTCACTCCCTCCGCAACAAGAGCTTTCCATCACACTGCGGCAGGACGCGCTGCCCGGCAACCAACCCGCCAACCATTCTTGGTGTGGATCATACCGTCTGGCCCGTGGTTCAGACTAGGAAAATCGCTCATACCGTCGAAGAAATCCTAGGCGATCTTGATGAGATCGACGACATGCTCGGCAAACGGCAGCGACGAAGTAAAGGCGGGCGAGACGGCATTCAACACGTGCGTCGAGCGTGCCCCCGGCTCAATCACGAAATCACTGACTAGTTCCGCCGTTCTCGTATCGACCAACTGCGCCCGAATGCCGGGCGCCTGCCCCGGCAACAAATCGGCTGTTTCAAATCCCCGCCCGAGCTGTTCCGCTTCACGAAAAAACCCCGCGCGCGTCAGCTTGCGCATCTCGGTCCAGGCGATGGATCGGAAATGGTCCCGGTTGCGGCCGAAGAGTCGCATCAAATAGGCCAGCATCGTGACGGTGCCGCCGAGCGTGGCCCCGGTCAGGCCTTGATACTGCTCACGGCCCAGCAGCGGGAGGGCCGAAGGGCCGATCGTGACATCACCTTCCGGACGCCGCGTAAAGTGCACACCTAGAAACGGGTTCCGCAGGTCCGGCACCGGATAAATGTTGCCGCGAACCTGCAATGCCGATCCGGGACGCAGCTGATAGAACTGTCCGCGAAACGGTAAGATGTGGAAGTGCAGACCGACTTCATAGGCATGCGCGATTCGATCGGCAAACAGTCCGCCGCAGTTCACGAAATGCCCGTAGGTGACGCGGCCTCGGTCGGTGCGCGCCCCCGCCTCGCCGTCCCGCCCTTGCCACGCGCAGCCGAGGCGCAACAGGACGCCTTCCCGCTCGGCATCCGCCGCCATGGCCGCCATGACCCGCTGAGGGTTGACCACCGCGGTATCCTGGACATACAGCGCCTGTTGCACCGTCTTCGCGCAAGGTTCGACCTCTTTCAGCGCCTGCTCATCGAGCACGCTCGCGCGGACTCCATTGGCTTGGGATCGCGCGTACAATTCATGCAGCGCCGGCAATTCGGCCTCCGTCCGCGCCACAATCACCTTGCCATGCTCATTGAGCGGAATGGCGTGCTGCCGGCAATAGGCCCGCAACCGCCTGTTCCCCTCGACGCACAGCCGGGCCTTGAGGGTTCCCGCCTTGTAATAGACGCCCGCGTGCAACACGCCGCTGTTGCGCCCGCTCGCATGCCAGCCGGCCGTGGGTTCCTTCTCCAGTACGATCACCTTGCCGCCATACCGGCGCCTGAGCTCCCTCGCAATGGCCACCCCGATCACGCCGGCCCCGGCGATCAAAAAATCGCACGTCTCTTCCGCCATCTCGGTCATCCTCCCCGGCATCGGTCGACAGCCGATCTGAGCCCCATGACACCACGGCCATTGCCACCGGCCAGCCACCATCCCCGTTGCTGCAGATCCGGCTGGCGCCTCGAGGTGACTCAACCAGCCAGACGTCGATAGACCGCCATCGTCTCGACGGCGGTGCGGTCCCAGGAAAATTCGCGTGCCCGAGCCAATCCCCGGGACCTCAACTCGTCTCGCAACTCGGGTGACGCCAGAACACGGGAGAGTTCATCGGCCAATCGACCGCGTTCATGGGGATCGAACAGCACCGCCGCATCACCGGCCACTTCTGGCAGCGACGAGGCGTTCGAACAGATCACCGGGCATCCGCATCCCATGGCCTCCAATACCGGCAGCCCGAATCCCTCGTAGAGCGACGGAAACACAAACAGGGCGGCCTGCTGATAATAGTCGACGAGTTCCCGATCCGACACCACACCGACCAGCGTCGTCTGCGCGCTGAGGCCATGGCGCTCGACGGCCGCGCGAATATCCTGGCGTTTGCAGACATCACCCGCCAGGAGGAGGTCGAAACGGCGGCGCAGCGTCTCAGGAAGTGCCGCGAACTCGTCGATGAGGAGGCCCACGTTCTTGGTCGGATCGGCACCGGCTACACAGAACACATAGGGCTTGCGCTCCCTCGGCTGTTCGGCGGGCCGAAACCGCCCGGCATCGAGACCCAGCGAGGTCACCGTCACTTGCTCGGGGCGAAGCGGCACGTGCGCAAGAAGATCGCGACGAGAATGCTCCGAGACCGTGATCACCTGATCGATCGTCTGCCAACGGTCCCCCACCAGCCAATCTTCGATGCGACTGTTGAGATTTGCGCGAGGGCGAAGCTCAGGAAACAAGAGCGGTTTGACATCGTGAATGGTCGTGACAAATTTCCCGCGCTTCCAGGCCGCGCAGGAATCGTACGGAAAGTGGAGCACATCATACGGCCCGACCAGCAGCGGCGCCACCTGTTCCCAGAAACGGCGGCGGAACAGCGGGAAGCGGATGACGCGATACCGCATGTTCGGGCGCGCGGTGAACGGATGCTCGGCGTGAGGAATCAGAATCTCGTACTGATTCGTCTGATCGACACGGCCTAACGCCTCGATCAATTCCCGAGCATAACGCCCGATCCCCACGTTGAGATTCTTGAGATGCCAGGCGGCAATGACGATCTTCACAAGGCTGCGTTGGATCGATCCATGGTAGAGGAGATTCCGCGTGATGCGAAGGGATGGAACCATAGCCCACCAGGCAAGTCAAGGTAGGCCGAGTGCGTCACGCCGGTTGTCTGAAAGGCACTGCGGTTGACTGGTTGTATCGCCTATGTTACCGATTGAGCGCAGAAGGAAACCTATCTGTGGCACACGTCAGCGTCGTCATCCCCGCTTACAACGGCACATCCAGATACCTGGAACAGGCCATCCGCTCCGTCTTGGCGCAGAGTTATCCCGATTACGAGATCATCGTCGTAGACGATGCGTCGACCGATCGTACCGATACACTGGTGCAGGCCATTCCGCTGGTTCGATACGTGCGTCATTCCCGAAATGCCGGACAAGCCGCCGCACGGAATACCGGCGCGCGCCTGGCGCAGAGCCCATATCTGGCGTTTCTCGATCAGGATGATCTTTGGGAACCGACGTTTTTGGAGAAGACGCTGAAAATCCTCGAACCGGCCACAGGGGCGGCGCTCGTCCACTGTGACGGATATCAGGTCAATGAACGAAACGAGATCCTCGAGTATGACACCGCCATGAAACATCAGCGGAGCATTACGCAACTGCTCCGTGGTGGACACGATGCCGCTACCTCCGGCTCATTGTTCCGGAAAACCTGGTTCGATTCGGTGGGAGGCTACGATGCAGCCCTTGCGATTTGGGAAGATATCGACCTGATCATCCGGCTCTACGGCCCGGGCCGCTTCATTCATCTTCCGGAACCGCTGTATCGGCACCGGCTCTATGGACACAACGCGTCGCGAGAGATCCCCTCCCTCCGCGCACTGGACGGCCGCCGGCGATTTCTCGATAAACATGCCGCCGCCTGCCGGCCCGGCACACCGGAAGGCGAAGCCCTGTCAAACGACTGGGCCATTTATTACGCAGATCTCGGCAAGCATCACCTGCGGGCACATGCCCGGCAAGAGGCGCGGCAGGCATTTCGATCCGCCCTGCATCATCAGCCGCTCAACTTCAAAACCTGGTCCCGGCTCCTCAGATCGTATTTTGTCTAGCTGTCACCATGTCCATGCACAACGCTTGGAGACAAGGGCAGGATGGCGGTCAGGAAGTCCACGTGCGTAACCAGCGCGTGTAACAACGTATCCGCCCGGGCGCTTTGCCGATCGCCTTCCGATATTGGTTCCGCGCCTCCGCCGCACGTCCTGCCCGTTCTGCGGCCGCGCCTTTCAACAGGTAATAGTTGGCCCATTCCCTGTCCAACGCCGCACGTTGCGCGGGTGTCAGCGGCGCAAACCCTTCGAGACGCACCAGAAAACGATCCCGGCTGGCCAGCACCCGCTCCCGATGAGTCTGTTCATCGAACGCCATGTCCCGATACCCATGCCCCCGTTGCAGTTTTGTGACGAACACGTGATCGATACATTCGAAGCCGGTCACCCGGAATAGTCTGATCGTCAGGTCGGAATCTTCCGATCCGTACAGTTCCGGATCCAGCCTCCCGACCTGATCGAGCACACGTTTCCGGATCAACAGGGTCGAGGGCAAGGCCACATGACCCCCGGCAAACGCCTGCACCATCGGCTCACGGCTCGAACGGGCCGTAACGCGCTCTTCCAACGTCCCGTCTTCGAAGCGTACGTCAAAATCCGTGTGCACCAATCCCACCTCCGGCCTTGCACGCATGACGGCGAGTTGTGCGGCCAGTTTTCCCGGCAACCAGACATCGTCGCAGTCCAGCAGTGCGATGTAGTGCCCGCGCGCCGCTTCAATCCCAAAATTCCGAGAACGGGCCGGGCCGCCGTGACTTCGCTGAAACCACCGGATGCCATCGCGCTGCTCCAGGCGCTTCAGGACCTCTTGCGTCCCGTCCGTCGATCCGTCATCGACCACGAGAATCTCCACGTCGCCATGCTCCTGCGCCCGCACGCTGGCCACGGCCTTTGCGACAAACGGCGCCCCGTTGAAAACCGGAATGACAACACTAACCGACTCATTCATGTCACAACTCTCGCACCCTTCAGATCCAGAATCCGGCCCGCCGCTTCGAAGACTTCATCGACCGTGATCTGGCGCATGCAACTGTCGTCTCCGCGCAAGCAACTGGGATGGTAACAGGCTCGGCAGTCCAGACCTTTATAGATCACCTGCGTCAATCCGCCACGCGGCCCCCATCGTTCCGGATAGGTGGGACCAAACAACGCCACCACCGGCGTACCTACCGTCGCGGCAATATGCATGGCGCCTCCGTCGTTGCCCACGAACAAGGCACACCGTTTGACCAGTGAGGCATACTGCAGCAAAGAAAACTTTCCCGCCACCACAATGGGAGCGCAATGGGTTTTACGGGCGACCTGTTCGGCGACCTCACGCTCCCGTTGATCACCACCCAGCATAATCCTGCAATGAAACCGTTCGGCGAGGCGATCACTCAGCTGAGCAAACCGTTCAGGCGGCCAGACTTTCAACGAATACCGTGCGCCCGGTTGCACCAGCACCAGCGGCGGGCAATGGTCTCCGGTCAGCCCCTGTTCCTTCAACCATCGGTCCACCATCTGCTCCTCCGACCCGGAAACCGAGACCGACGGCATCCCCCGTTTGGGATCGAGGCCCAGCGCCCTCAGGGCGCACAGGTCGTACTCCACGCGGTGCTGATCGACGGGGCGCGGTTTCGCCACCTTGCTGTACAACAAACCACGCCAGCGATGCTCCGCGTTAAAACCGATCCGGAGGGGCGCGCCGGTCGCGAGACTGATGACGGCAGAACGATCCCCATCGGTCAGGTCGATCACGCAATCGAATCCCCGCTCACGAAGGCGATAGACGAACTTGCACTGGTCAGCCCATGCCCCTTTTTCAAGGCACAGCACTTCGTTCACATCCGCATTATGCGCCAGCACCCCTTCCGTCCCGCGATTGACCAACATCGTCAGCTGCGCGGCGGGAAAGGCCTCTCGCAACGCGCGCAACACCGGCGTCGACAACAGCACATCCCCGATATGCCGCAACTTGATGATCAGGATGTTCTTCGGACGCAGCAGGCCGATCGGCGTCATGTGCAAAGCTCGCGATAGAGGGCACTGGTAGAGGCTGCTGCGCGCTGCCAGGTGAAGAGCCGTGCCCGTTCGAATCCACGTTGTCGCAGGTTCTCCCGAAGGTTCGCATCGGACAGGACGGTCACCATGGCACGGCCTAATGCCTCGACATCGTCGGGATTCACCAGCAATGCCGCGTCACCAGCCACCTCCGGTAACGACGAGGTCGAAGACGTCACGGTTGGTGCACCACAGGCCATGGCCTCCAACACGGGCATGCCGAATCCCTCATAGCGGGACGGGAACACGAAGAGATCCGCGCAAGAGTACAATCGGCACAGGTCTTCACGATCGAGACGTCCCGTACATCGAATCTCCTGCTCCAAGCCGAGGGACTGAGCCGTCGCGGCATAACTTCCCTGAGGATGCACCGCGTCTCCGACCAGCACGATGGCTCGCCCTCCCAGTTGCGTTCGGCACGCGGCCACAGCCTGCAAAAATCCATCGTGGTTTTTCCTCGGGTCCGCTCCGCCGACAAAGAGAATAAAGCCGTCCGGCGGAAGGGACCACCGTGTCCGCACCTCCGCTCTGATCTGCTCGTTGCACAGGGGCGTGAAATCCCCCGACACACCGTTATGAATCACCCTCACATGGTCTCGTGGAATGCCATAGAGCGATTCGATCTCCTGGGCCGAAAACTCCGATACGGTCACAACCTTTCTCGCCCGGTTGGCTGTCGCAATAGCGCGCCTGGATGACCCCGCCTGCCCCAACAGTTTGCGTGAATATTCCGGATGCCGGGCCAGCCACAGGTCATGGATGGTGACAATTCCCCCGTACCGGCCCGTCGTGTGCATCTTAAAGTTCGGGCCGTGATACAGGTCAAGCCGGTCCCATCGGCCGCGCCAGGACATCACCCACCGTTGCGTCTCAATCCATCGCATGCATCGAGTCGGCGGCCACCCGCTGAGCTCGCCTGCTTGCAAACATCCTGGCCGGAGGTAGCCGACATAGTCCGTCTTCTCGTCCAGTTCCAGTAACGCTTTCAGCAGATGATACGTATGCCAGCCAACGCCGCCTTTATCGCCCACCAATGAGGCCGCGTCGATCCCGATACGCATCAGGCGAACGAGACCTCAGTCATAGTTCGGCGATGGAATGCTGAGACGATCATGCACCACGCCTGACGTTCAACCGTTCCCAGGCTTTGGCATATTTCACGAAGGTATGGAGGCCGGCGAACATCGCCACCACCAGCCCGTGCACACCATCGCGATAACCAGCGCGCGTGAACAGCGTTTTCAGAATGGTGCCGAGGTGATGCGTGGCAATGGTCCAGCCGCTGATCTGGCGGACCCGCTTCAGTTTTTCATCGGCGCCCAGCGTGGTATACCGCATCATCTTGCGGATGTGATGGTTCACGGTGGGCATGCTGTAATGAATGAAGGGCTCTCGAAGACGCTCCCGCCGGCCGCTCAGCGCGAGGTTTTCGTGCAGACGCACATCGTCGTAACGGCCGGCCGTCTTGCGAAATAGGCGCAGTTGATAGTCCGGGTACATGCCGCCGCCTTGAATCCATTTTCCGTAAAAAAAGTTCCGGCGGGGGATTTCGTAGCCTCCTACCTCGGTAGGCGGTCGACTGGCCACCAGCGCATGGATCTCCTGCCGCAAGGCATCCGGCACTCGCTCGTCGGCATCCACCACCAGGATCCAGTCCGCTCCCGCCTGGTCGATCCCGAAATTTTTTTGCGGCCCGTAGCCTGGCCATGACCGGACAAACACTCGCGAGGTATACCGCTTTGCCAACTCGACGGTTCGATCCCGGCTTTCGGCATCCACCACGATGAGCTCATCCACCCACCGCAAGGATTCAAGACAATCAACGATATTCTGTTCCTCGTCCTTGGTAATCACTACCGCCGCAATCGTCATGCCGCCCCGTCCTGTTTCACGATACTGTGCCTAGCCTTGTTTCGCCGGTGCAGTCTGATTCGCCTGAGGAGCAACCTGCGACTGCAGTTCCCAGAACCGGGCATACTTGATGAACGTGTAATAGGCGTAGAGACCGGACAAAATGAGACCCGGCACCCCATCCAGGCACCCCTTACGCCCGACATACATCTTGAGAAATGTAAAACAGGGATGCGACACGAGCTGATGCCATGAGAACGACCGCCCCTGTTCGACCATCCGCTTGGCCATCAGATCGGAATACCGCTCTTGTTTGGCCAGGTAATGATCAATGTCTCGAAAGGGATACTGCAGGGCGGCAGCGGTCAGGTAGCCCAATCGCCCATCCAGGTCGAAACTTTCATGAACGAGTTCATCGCGATAACGCAGCTTGCTTTTGCGGAACAATTGCGGTTGCCGATAGTCCGGATACCAGCCGCAATGTTTGATCCAGCGACCGAGAAAGTAGTTTCTTCGAGGCACAAAATAGGCGTCGGCGTCAGGCCCGTCGGTCAAGAGCCGCCGGATCTCGTCGCGCAGTTCCGGGGTGGCCCGTTCGTCGGTGTCGAGACTGAACACCCAGTCGTGCGCGGCATGCGTCAGGGCCTCGTTCCTGAGCCGGCCGAACCCGTGGAAATCATGCTGGTAGACCTTGTCGGTGAACTCGCGGCTGATGCGTTCGGTGCCGTCGGTGCTATGAGAATCCACCACGATGATTTCATCCGCCCAGGTGATGGATTCCAGGCAGGCCCGCATGTTGGGTTCGTCGTTGTAGGCAATGACGACAGCCGATACCGGTAGACGATCCACGGAGAGGAGTCCTTTTCAAATCGCTTCGATGATGGGCTCTTGCCGTCGACTGGTCACAATCGGCTCCCGAATTCCCGCCAAGACCAGAGACGGTTGGAATCAAGCGCGACATTTGCCACTTCGTATAACGCCATCAATTCCCGGTCGCGGGAAATCGGCAGCCGCCTGCTGCCTGTCTGTTCATCAGGCATCGGCTCGAAGGTCAGCGTGGCTTCCTGAAACGTTTCGGTCGCGAACGAATACAACAGCAGTCCTTCAGCGCTCGCAAGCCCGACCAGGTTGTCGTACACGCTTGTCAAATAGGCCACCTGGTCCGACAGACAGTCTCGCACCAGCGTACAGCTCACATCATGGCCCGCAAACGGGCCCATCGCCGGCAGCCCTCCGTTTAACGCCAACAGGGTCGGAGCCAGATCCACCTGACTGGCGATGGTACTCACGGTCCGGGGCCGATAGGTCGCAGGAGTCCGCAATGACTCGTCCATCCATAGGAACAAAGGCGATGCGAAATGCCCGGCCTTGCGCTCGATATCGGAACTCCCCACCGGTTCATGCCGGCCGTGATCTCCCAGAATGACGACGACCGTATTCCGGAGCAATCCCTCACGGACAAGCTTGGTGAAGACCCGCTCCAGTTCGAGGTCCGTGTATCGCAAGGCCGCCACATACTTGTCTTGCACCTGTTGCTGGAGCAACCGGACCTCAGGATGAGTCGCGGGCGCCGCGAAAGGATGATGCGTCGAGAGCGTGAGCGTGGTGAGAAAAAACGGTTTCCCCTCTGACTGGCGCTGCTTGATCCGGTCATAACAGAGGTCGAATAACGCACCATCGACAATGCCGAGTCCCGCCCGCTCCGTATTGGCGGGAAAGTCCCCTTCATCCAGCAAATGCTGCAAGCCATTGCGGGCCACGAACGTCTGAAGCCGGTTCAGGTCCCGATGCTGCCCGATCACCATTTCCGTCCTGTACCCCTGACGTTGCAGGAGGGACGGCAGGCAGAGGTAATCGTGGGCGTAGCGCGTCTTCATCGCGGCGGCGCCTTGTCGCGGAAAGGTACTACAAAGCGTCGCAAACAGTCCTCTTGAGGTTTGCACGCCGTTCGAAAAAAAGTTCTCGAAATAGACACTATCCTGTTTCAGCCGATCGAGAAAGGGCGTGCCCTTCACCTCCCCATAGGTCTGTCCCAAATATCGGCGATCCAATCCTTCGAGAAACACCAAGAGGATGTTGGCCGGCTTCGGTAATCGAACGCCATCGGGAGACGGCGCAGTCGTCCGCACGAATGGATAGCGGGAGTCGACAAACGTCTCGGTGGGCCCTAACAGTTGTTGAGCGGTCTGCACGGCCACGTCATAGGGCATGGCCTGGGTATTCGCCCGCCGTTCGATCGGATTGCGTGACACCACCGCAATACGCAAGGCCTCGGCGGCAAACAGCACGGGATTCTGCGCCAGCGTGTAATAGACCATGCTACCGATCGGCGCGATGCGAATGCCATAGGGGCCGGAATGGTGAAACCCGGCGCCTCCGGCCACCAGTGCCACGACCAGCAACGCATTAGCCTGAAAGCCTGATCCCGTCCGCCAGCGGTCCAAAGCCGGCACCACCGCTCGTGAAAAGCTCCAGTACCACAAGAGAATGCCTGCTGCTTGAATGGTCAGAAACACCATCAGCCGCCAGCCCCATTTCCCGGCCGCCTCCAGCTCCGCGCTGGTCTGCTGCATGGCCTGCACGTTCGTCCCCTCCGTCGTCGCCGCCGGCGCGAGGAGATCCCCGATATACTCCAGGAACACAAAATCCATGTGTTGGTGATTGAAGCCGTAGTACCCCATGTCCACACAGAGGAGCACGAACAGGAGCAAGCCGGCGAGCATGCACCCTACATGAAAGGCGGGACGAAATGAGAGGAACACGTGCCACGGTGATTGACGCAAGCCGGACAATCCGTGCCGTATCAACGTGTAGACACCGGCGCCGGCCCCGCCTAGCACGAGAGCGAACGTGGCGGTGATGAAATCCCCTCGCACACCGACGAGGAAGGTCTTGAGCAGCAATGCCGCCGTAGGCGTCTCCTGCTCGAGTGCATCGCGCAACAGAAACACCCGCTCCGCCATCTGAATGACAACGAACAGGATCCACCAGAACAACACGCTCTTGCGGATGGAGGTTCGTGACTCGGCCCCTCGTGGCATCATGATGCGATGACCTTCCGATAGACCCGCTCCAATTCATCCACCATCCGGTCGATCGAATAGGACTGCTCCACGGTATGACGCCCGCATCGCCCCATTTCCGCACGCAGGTCGGGATCCTTCAAGAGCCGAACAATCCGGTCGGCCAGCGCCTCGGGATCGCGTGGAGGAACGAGAAAACCCGACTCTCCATCGGTGATCACATCAGGAATCGAACCGGTGGTCGTCGAGACGACCGGCAGACCGATCGCCAGGGCCTGCATCAGCACCTGTGGGATCGTATCGCCCTCCACCGTAGGAATCACAAACAGGTTCAACGAACGGAACACATCCAGAAGATCGTCACGGAATCCCAGCATGCGGACATCGGTCGTCAGACCCAGGCGTTCGATCTGGGCACGAATGTTCTGCTCTTCCGGCCCTTCTCCCACGATGAGGAATGCCGCCGCCGGATGTTGCTTCAAGACCTTGGCTGCCGCCTCGACCAGATAACGATGGCCTTTGTAGTCCCGCAGGTAGGAAATCATGCCGACCAGCAAATGCCCAGGCGGAATGCCGAGCTCGACACGGATATCCTGCTTGGGCGGCGCCGGCGAAAACTGCTGCACATCCAAGCCGATCGGAAAAGAGGCCACACGATCCGGCGAGAGGCCGTCTCGGTGAATCAAGTCCTGCCGATTGCGCTCGCTGCCGGTGACGATCACCATATCGAACAGGCGGCGGTACAACAGGTGCGTGGTGGCATTGTTGTTCAGCGGCGCCGAGATATGGCGCGTGCGAATGACTTTCGGGCGCGGATTGAGCAGGCGCGTGGAGAGGGCGGCGATCCAGCTGTCCCGCGAGCTGTTGACGTGGACGATGTCGGGGCGCTCCCGTGTGAGCAATTGCCGAAACGCGAGGATAGACAGCGGCAGGCGCCATTGCCGCATCACGAACGGCTCCACCGGGAGCCTGCGCTCCCTGGCCATCGCCATGATGGGACTGCGCGGCTCCAAGACCAGCCGGATGTGATGCCCGCGCGCCACCAACCGTTCGGCATGCAGCAGGACGGCCAATTCTTGTCCGCCGACGGCCATGCTGGATTCCGCAATGAGAATGTTCACAATGATCCTGATGTCCCTACTTGCCCGAGCTGCTGCTGCACGGCGCGCACGACTTGCTCCGATGTCACGCCCGTCAAACATTCGAGTCTGACGGCGCGAGAGCACTCACGACGAAAACAGGGGCGGCATTCGACCGGATTGGACAAGACAACATGCCCCCGGCCATAGGGGCCGGTTTTCACGGGATCGGTCGGCCCGAACAGGGCCACCACCGGAGTGCCGACGGCCGCCGCAATGTGCATGGGCCCTGAATCGTTCGTCACCAGTACGGCTGCGTGGCGCAACAAACTGGGCAGTAAGCCTACAGGGGTCTGTCCTGTCAGATCAATCGCTTTCGTGCGCATGCGCGCCATCACCGCACGTGTCTCGGGTCGTTCCGCCGGGCCTCCCATAAAGACGATCGGGATACCTTGCGCTCCGGCCAGGCGATCTGCCGCCTCGGCGAACTGTTGCGGAGGCCAGCGCTTCGTCTCCCACCGAGCGGAGACGTTCATCGCGACCCATGGTGACGCAGCCGCAAGACCTGCGGCGGCAAGCAATGCTCCCACGGCCGACCGGTCTTCAGCCCGGTCAATGAAGTCGAATCGCGGCGCTTTCGGTCGCGCGGCGCCCAGTGCCTCTGCCACCAGCAGATAGCGATCGACTGCATGCATCGATCCAGCGGGAACGGCCACCCGTTGGGTATAACAATACGGACTGCCTTCGCGCGCATTGGCGAACCCCACGCGCCGACTGCAGCCGGTGAGCCAGGCCATGGCGCCGCTCCTGAACAGGCCTTGCAGATCGACGACCAGATCGAACCGGGCCGCGCGGAGATCCGGCACCTCCCCCAACCAGCCCATCAGTCCCTGCTCCACCGCGCAGATCTGATCAACCCCCTCGATGACTTCTACCAACGACGCCCATTGCCGCTTAACCAGCCACGTCACGTCGGCTTGAGGAAACCGCTCGCGCAAGGCGGCCAGCGTTGGCATCGCGTGCACGATATCACCCAGCGAGCTCGGTTTGATGAGCAGGATTCGGCGGACTGGGTCGGTCATTCGGCCACCAGGATAATGCTCGCTCAGCGGGATACGTCGGCGACGGGCTTACGCGTCGCATGTGCAATGATCCATTCAACCGCATGCGGCAAGTCCGCCGCCACATGGTCCGGGGACAGATCTCGCGCCGTCAGATCAGCCAGCGCCTCCGCCCCGGACGGGCTGGTCATGACCAGCACCGCGCGCGCGCCGACCTGCTTGGCCAATTCGATATCACGCACACTGTCTCCAACGACATAGGCGCGGCTCAGGTCCACCTGCAATTCGGCTAGGGCCCGATCGACCATCCCTCGGGACGGCTTCCGGCAATTACATCGATCGTCGGGGTGATGCGGGCAGAAGTACAACCCGTCGAGCGTCACGTCATCTTCAGCCAGGAGCAGCCGCAACTTGTTATGGATGGCTTCGAGATCCTTTGAGCTGAAATAGCCTCGCCCCACTCCGGACTGATTCGTGACGACAATCAGCTTGGCGCCTCCGCCTTTCAGCCTGGCCAGTGCCGCGCCGACACCGGGAAGCAGCATGAATTCTTCCGGCGTCTTCACATACCCGGTATCGACATTCAATGTCCCGTCGCGATCCAAAAACACGGTCACTCCCGCCAGCGCCGTGGGTGACAAGGCAGGATTCACGGCTTCCGGTGCACTGACAGGGGGAGGAGCCGCGAGCGGGAGGTGTCGCACTGCCGCATCATGGACCTGTTCCACCGTCACACCGGTCATACACCGATGATCGATGGGACATTCCCGCAACAGGCACGGTGCGCAAGAGACCGGTTGCCGGACCAGCTGGGCCTCGACGCCGAACGGCGACGTCGTCTGCCAATCCGTCGGACCGAACACCGCCACCAGCGGGACGTTGAAGGCGGCCGCTACATGCATGGGCCCCGTATCGTTGGTCAGAAACAACTGGCAACGCTTCACCAGCGCCATCAATTCCCGCACCGTGGTTTGCCCGGAACAGACGACCGTGCGAGTGTGAATCTGGTCGGCGATGGCCTTTCCCAACGGTTCTTCGCCCTTGGCCCCGACAATGGCGACACCGACCCGGGCCCCCGAATGATCCTGCGCCTCCTTCACGACACGATTGACGACCTCGGCATACCGGTCCGGCAACCATCGTTTGGCATGGCCATAGGTCGACCCGGGATTCACGCCGATGACCAGATCCGACGAACCGATTCCGGCATCGGCTAACCGGCGGGCGATCAACGCGGATTCTTCCGGCGTGACAAACAGACGCGGCGCCGGAGCCTGGCCCTGTCCCCCCAAGGGTTTGAGCAGATCCCAATAGTATTCGACCTGGTGCCTCTGCGCGCTGCGCGGCGGCACGCCGACCGGATCGGTGAGAAACACACTCCGGCCATCCGTGGCATACCCGAATCGACGGGGAATGCCGGCCAGGAAACTGATCAGCGCCGCCTCAAACGCATTTTGAAACAGGATGGCGAGATTGAAGCGGTGACGACGCAAGACACCGGCCAGGGTCCACTTACCGGTCAACCCCGCATGACGTCCCCGGTCGTCATACACCAGGGTGCGATTCACCACCGGATGGTGCGCCAGCAGATCCGCGATGGCCGGCTTCACCAGAAGCGTGATCTCGGCCTGCGGAAACAGCGTCCGCACCTGACTGAGCGCGGGCTCGCACATGACGGCATCACCCAACCAATTGGGACCGCGCACGACGATGCGCCGGATCTCTTCCTTACGCATGGCTCGCCGGCCCGTCTTCCGGATCAAGCCGCAGAAGCCGCTCCAGCCGCTCTTGTCCGGACACAATTTGTGTGCCAAGCCGGACAGCCCAACAGGCGTCATCCACACGTAAAAACGGTGTCACCTTGTCTGCGTCTTTTTCCGTCGTCACCAGCAGATCCACACCGCCGGCTTTTGCTTTGGCACGAATCGTTTCCATCATGGCATGGGTATAGTGCACATGGTCGGGAAATGCCAGCGTCTCCTTCACGGTGATTCCCAATTCCTCCACCACTGCGTGAAAAGAGCCGGCATTGCCGATCCCGCTGAAAATCACGGCGGAACGGCCGTGAAAGGCATCCCGCGTCCGTCGTTCATCCCCTCCCACGCGCCGGAATTCCTCTGCGGTGAATCCCACGCAGATCGGGGGCGAAAGAGTCGGGCATGCTCGCACCAGCTGCCGCCAGACCGCTTCCCCTGCCTGTTCATGATCGACCCTCGTGATGAGCACCGCCGAAGCTCGGGCTGCCGCCGAAAGCGGCTCCCGTAAGCGACCGACCGGCAGCGCCGCTTTAAGCCCGGCGATATCCGTGGCATCGACGAGCACGAGATTCACATCACGGTGGAGCTGGACATGCTGAAATCCATCGTCCAGCACAAAACAATCCACCGGCTGACGGCTCAGCACCCACCGACCGAGCGCATACCGGTCCGCGCCGACCGCCACGACCGCATGAGGACAACGGCGTGCCATGAGATAGGGCTCATCGCCGGCCTCTTCCGGTCCCACCAACACCTGCCGCCCGTCCGACACGAGCAATTGCGGAGTCTTGCTGCGACGCCGGTACCCGCGACTCAAGATCGCAACGCGTTTGCCTTGAGCCGTCAATCGATCGACGACATGCATGACGACCGGCGTTTTTCCTGTGCCGCCCACGGTGAGATTTCCGATGCTGATCACGGGACGGGGCAGGCGATGCGTCTGAAACCAGCCGCGTGTATAGCCCCACTGGCGAAGTCTGGCCGCCAGCTCATACGGATATCCGGCCCATCGCAACCAGGATTGCAGCATCGACGTCATGAGGAACGCGTGCGCGACAACGCGTCACGCGGATTGCCTGCGGATTCAGCCGGCGTGACCGGCGGCGGAAGAAACGTGGCAATGATCTCCGCGCTGCGCTGAAGCGCACCCTGATTGTCCGCGACCACTTGCTGCGCGGCTTGCCCCATCCGTTTCAGATCGTCTGAACTGCCGAGGAGTTCCCGCAGGCTCTGCGCAAGACCCTGTGCCCCCTCCACCACGCGCCCGCCCCGGGCATTCAGCAAGAGCGCCGCCACTTCGGCGCAATGATCGGTGTGCGGACCGAAGAGCACCGGTTTTCCCCAAACAGCCGGTTCCAACAGATTGTGCCCGCCGACGGGAACCAATGTGCCGCCGACAAAGGCCACCGCGGCCTCTCGATACAGCAACGCCAATTCACCGCGAGTATCCAAGACCACCACGCGCGGCCCGGATACGGAACTCGACTCCGCACTGCCGGCGCTGCGTCGAGACACGGCGAGTCCCTTGGCGCGCACCATCTGCTCGACCTGCGCCGCCCGTTCGATATGGCGTGGAGCCAGCACGAGACGGAGCTCGGGGAAATCTTCGCACACAGCCTGATAGGCGCCCACGAGGATCTCTTCCTCGCCAGGATGCGTACTGCCTGCTACCATGAGCCGCTCGCGCGCACTCAATCCCAGGGCCTGCTTCGACACGACCGTGCCGCCGGCAGCGGCCTGCGGGACCGGCTGGTCGAACTTGATATTGCCGGTGCAACGGACCCGTGATTGATCGGCCCCCAATTCAACCATGCGCTGCGCATCACGCTCCGACTGCATGAGGCAACAGCTGATCATATTCAACATCGTGCGATAAAAATCCCGGATCACGGGCAGGCGTTGCCGCTCGAACGACCTGGTGGAGAGCCGTCCGTTGACCAGGACCGATGGAATGTTTCTCCTCCGAAGACTTCGGAGGAGATTGGGCCAGAGCTCGGTCTCGACAAACACGTAGAGGCTGGGCCCGAGTTGGTCGATGGCGCGATTGACCACCCAGGGAAAATCGAGCGGAGCGTATCGATGTTCCGCCACCCCTTCCAAACGCTGTTCGACCGCCTCCCGTCCCGTTTCCGTCACGGTCGAGACCACCATTCTCGCCTCGGGATATCGCCGGCGAAGCTCCCGCACCAGCGGCGCCACCGCCACCACTTCCCCCAAGGACACCGCGTGAATCCAGATACAGGTTGTCGCCAGGCCGGACTCGCGCGGCGGCTCGGGCAGCAGACCCAGCCGCTGGGGCAATCCGCGCCGGCACCGCTGCTTCGCGAGCAACACACCGAGAATAACCGGGGAGACGAGGAGGAGCAGACTGTTGTAGAGCAGATACCACATTACGGACGAGCCCGCAGGGCCGCCGCATCGGCCTCGATCGTCATGCGGTTCAGGGTCGCTTCCAACTCCCCGCGCAGGCGCTCCAACTGATCAGCGGATGCATCCGACGGAACTGACATCGGCGTGCCGATGAGGAAGATCCCCTGCGAGAACGGATAGGGCATGATGAACCGGTCCCAGCTCGCGAAGAGTTTTTTTTTGAGCAACCGAAGGCCATGGGAATGATCGGCAAGCCGGTGGCCCTGGCCAACTGCACCACCCCCACCTTGGCGACCTGCCGCGGTCCTTTTGGTCCATCCGGCGTCAGCACGAGGTTGCCGCCAGACCGTCCGAGGCGAACCAGCCGGCGAAAGGCTTCGGCGCCGCCTCTGGTGCTGGACCCGCGCACAGCATCCAACCCGAACCGCGCTACAATCCGGCAGATCAACTCGCCATCCCGGTGCTGGCTGATCAGGATATGGGCTTTGAGGCCGGGAATGGCCAATGGCATCATCAGTTGCTGCGCGTGCCAAAAGGCAAGAATCGTCCGCTGTCCCTGGGCGAATATTCGGGACACATGCTCCCCGCCTTCGGTCTTCCAGCGCATCGTGCGTTGGAGCAGCCGAATCACAGCATACCCGACAGGCGGCACTACGGCGACCTTGAGCGCATTTGTCACGCGCTTCGACAAGGCCTGTTTCTCCTGGGGCAGCGCCGGAGGTCTCTTTGTCAGGAGGTCGTTCACGGCTTCACCTTTCATCCTCCGCTTACTGCGGAAGCGCATCGGCAAACTGCATGGCATGCAGGCGCTTATAAAGACCGCCCTTGCGCAATAACTCGTCATGCGTGCCGATTTCCGCGACCGTGCCACGATCGAGCACGACAATACGATCGGCATTTTGAATGGTCGATAACCGATGTGCGACCACCAGCGTCGTCCGGTTTCGCATCAGGTTGGAGAGGGCCATCTGCACGATGCGCTCCGACTGCGTGTCCAGGGCCGAGGTCGCTTCATCCAGCACCAGAATCGGCGGATCGCGCAGAATCGCCCGGGCAATCGCCAGACGCTGGCGCTCCCCGCCCGACAGTTTGAGGCCGCGCTCTCCGATCAATGTGTCGTAGCCATCGGGCATGCGCGCGATAAAATCATGCGCATAGGCCAGTTGCGCCGCCCGCATCACATCGTCGAGCGTTGCTCCCTGTCGCCCATAGCCGATGTTATTGCGGACCGTATCGTCGAACAGCACCACTTCCTGCGACACGATCCCGATCTGTCCGCGAACCGACTGGAGGGTGCAGGTCCGGATATCCACGCCGTCGATCAAAATCTGCCCGCCGCTCGGGTCGTAAAATCTCGGCAGCAGACTTACCAACGTGGTCTTTCCACTTCCGCTGCTGCCCACGAGCGCAATAATCTCGCCCGCCCGTATCGTCAAATCGATGGCCTTCAGCGCCGGAGCTCCCTGCCCTTCATACTGGAAGGCGACCTGCCGGAATTCGAGGGAACGGGAAATCAACGGCAACTCCGTCTGTCCGCCACTCGCCACCTGCTCGGTTGGAATATCCAACACGTCGAAGACGCGCTCCGCGGCCGCCAGCGCCTGCTGCACTGTGTTGTTGGCGCCGGATAATCGCCGAATAGGCGTGTAGGCCATGAACATCGCCGCCAGGAAGGAGAAGAAGGCGCCGGGCGTCATTTCGTCGTGAATCACGAGATATCCGCCGTACCAGATGATTCCCGCCACTCCGAGCACGCCGATGACTTCCATATGCGAGGAGCCCAGGGATGAGACCTGGATCGCTTTCATCGTGGTATGGATGAAGGCGTCGTTGCTCTGACGGAACCGCTTGGCCTCGTCCTCCTCCCGGCCGAAGGATTTCACCATCCGGATACCGGCCAGCGCCTCCTGGAGCGTGGAGGCCATATCTCCCATACGTTCTTGGCCGCGCGTGGCAAGCCCTCGCAACTTCTTTCCCATCCGCGCCATCGTGACCACAGACAGCGGCACCACGATCATGGACACCATGGCCAACTTCCAATTCTGGTAGATAATCACTCCGATCATCGCAAGAAAAGTCAGCCCCTGCTGAAATAAGTCTTTCAGGACGCCGGCCACGGCGTTGGCCATTTGATTCACATCGTTGATGACGCGCGAGACGAGCCGCCCTGACGTATTCGTATCGTGAAAGTGGACGGGCAAACGAACCAGTTTTGAAAAGAGCTGCTCCCTGATATCGCCGATCACCTGGTTGCCGACATAGTTCATCAGATAATTCTGGCCGTAGTTGAACACGCCCTTGAGCACGGCCACGGCTAGAATCGCGACAGGCAACACGAGGAGCAGGCTTTCGTCCTTGCTGATGAACAGGCCGTCGAGGACCGGGCGCACCAGCCAGGCATAGGCGGCGGACAGACCGGCGACGAGTAACGCACAGACAAAGGCGGCGCCCAACCGGAATCGGTAGGGGTTCAGATAAGCGAGCAGGCGAAGATAATGTTTCATGATCGGCACTCAGCCAACACAGCTTCCGCTGCCCGCCGTGATGCCCCCGGTGTGCCTAACGCCTGGCGCACCGACAGCAGAGCGGCCCTCATCTCCGCATAGGCGCGAGGATCCGCCAACAGCCGCTCGGCCTCTTGGACCAATCGTTGCGGCGTGGCCTCGTCATGAATCAGCTCGGGCACAATGCCACGGCCCGCCACCAGATTCGCCAGCCCAATCCAGGGCACCCGGATCAACAGGCGCGCCAACCGGTACGTGATCCAGGAGGAGGCGCGGTAAAACAAAATCATGGGCGTTCCCACCACCGCCGCCTGTAAGGTGGAGGTTCCCGATTTGACGACCAGCAGATCGGACGCGGCCATCACTTCACTGGCCTGGTTGCGAAAGACCTTGATAGACACCGGACTGCTTTTTAAGAGATCCGCAAGAAACTGATCCTGCACCGACGACGCTTGCGCGAGGATGAATTGCATGGCGGGGTAGCGTTCGGCGAGCTGCTTCACCGTCTCCAACAACAGCGGAACATGCTCGAGCAATTCGGCCTTGCGGCTGCCCGGAAACAGTCCGATGACCGGCCCGGCATCCGACAACCCGAATCGGCGGCGCAACGCCTCCCGATCATAGGATGGGGCGACTTCGTCGAGGATCGGATTCCCGACAAAGGTACAGCGCACGCCGGCGTTCTTGTAGAGCGGTTCCTCGAACGGCAGAATCGCGAGGACATGGTCGACCCGCTGCTGAATCCACCGCATCCGGCCCCGGCGCCAGGCCCAGACTTGAGGCGCAATGTAGTAAATCACTTTTAGGCCGCAGGCCCGGGCGACCCGCGCAAAATGGAAGTTGAGTCCGGGATTGTCGATCAACACGATGAGATCCCAGCGCTCTCTCTTGATCAACGTACGAATACGGGAAATCCTCTGGAGCATGGTCTTCACCGCCGAAAGACCGATGAGCCCCATCACATCCAATTGCGGGATATCCTTCACGAGTTCCGCACCGGCCGCCCGCATGGATGCGCCGCCGATCCCCACAATCTGGAGTGACGGAGACAATTCCTTCAACGCCTTGACCAAATGGGCTCCGTGGAGATCGCCGGAGGCCTCTCCGGTCACGATTAAGATACGTGGCATGTCACTCTACTCGGGCGGACCAACATGGGCATAGCCCTCCTAGAGGTCGTCATGGCCGAATGCCGCGGCAGATACGTCGCCGACGGAATGGCGTTGCGTGAATTGACCGATGGCGTCCAACACCTGGGCGGCCAGGTTGAGCGCGGCCTCGCCGTCCTCGCCCGACACGATGGGGCGCGAGCCGGTCGCCACCGCGTGAACAAAGGCCTCCAGTTCCAATCGTAAGGGCTCCTCATCTCCCGCTTGGAATGTTTCCACATCGATCGCCGGCCGGGGCCCAGTACCCTGCACGCGCCGCGACACCATCGCCTGACGGGACTGAAAATCGATCGAGACATAGCGGTCGCGCTGAAAGAATCGCAACCGACGCATCTTATTGGTGGACACGCGACTCGCCGTCAGATTCGCCACGCATCCGCTCGCAAAGGCGATACGGGCATTGGCGATATCGATATTGGATGAGAGCACGGGCACCCCGGCGGCGCGGACTTCCTCCACCGGGCCGGGATGAAACGACAGCACGAGATCCAGGTCGTGAATCATCAAATCCAGCACCACATCGACGTCGGTGCCCCGCTCGCCGAAGGCGCTCAGCCGATGGCCTTCGATGAAGGCCGGACGTTCAATGGAAGAACGCATGCGCTGCATGATCGGGTTGAATCGCTCGCTATGGCCCACCTGCAGCAAGCACCCGTGCCGAGCGGCCAACTCGACCAGTTCGTGCGCCTCGGCCGAGGTCACGGCAATCGGTTTTTCAACCAGGACATGTTTGCCGGCTTCCAGGCAGGCCTTCGCCGCCCCGAAATGCGCGGAGGTCGGAGCGGCCACGCTGACGAGATCAACCTGCGTCAGCACCTCGGCGAGGTGCGTCCAGGCCTGCACGCCATGGCGGTCGGCGATCAGCCTGGCGCGGTCCGGTGACGCATCATACACACCGGCCAGCGTGACGCCAGGCAGCGTCGCGTAATGTCTTGCATGGTGCTGCCCGAGATGGCCGACGCCGATGACCCCGGCGCGAAGCGACGTCATCGCGCGCGCTCCCGTCTCACGGCCCCAACCTCTCTATCCATGCCGGTTGGCCTCATGTCATTCCAACGATGGCGATACCGGCGCGGTTCGCCTTGGCAATCGTGTCGTCGCGATCTAAAAGAATGCCGCGTCCTGCCTCCAAGGCCAGCACCGACGCCTTGACGGTTTCCATCACTTCGATCGTACGCGGGCCGACGGCGGGAAGATCGAACCGGAGGTCCTGCTGGGGTTTGCAGCGCTTCACGACCACCGCGCCTCCGTGCGCTAATTCTCCGCCCCGGCGTATAGCTCCATCCGTGCCCTCGACGGCTTCGACCGCGACGATCACGCGATCTTTCACCACCACGCACTGCCCGATATCCAACGCGCCGATCTGCTTACCCACATCCCAGCCGTAGCGGATGTCTTCCCATTCCTTCTTACTCGGCTCGCGCCTGGTCAGCGTGCCTGCTTCCACAAGAATCCCCTGCAGCCCGAAGGTCGACTCGCAGATCCGAATACCTTCCTGTTCGATTTCCTCCGCGACCCGCCGAAGAATGTCGTCATCCTTGAGATGAACCAGCTTGGCAGCCAGCGCCAAGGCGCGGAAGTCCGGACGGACCGTGCTAAAGACGTGCGTTTTTTTAATCCCGCCCAACATGACGGCCTGCTGCACGCCATCGCCTTTGAGCGCATCGATCAACTTGCCGAATTGCCCGATTTTGATCCAGTGGATGTTGTCGACGTGCCGAGCCAATTCCGGATCGGTTTCGCCTTCGTGCGCCACCGCAAAGACGGAGTACCCGAGGCGTTTCGCATTGTCGGCGAAGATGATCGGAAACCGGCCGTTGCCCGCGATCAGTCCGATCCGCTGGCCCTCGGGAGTCTGACCGTCATGCCCTGCATGCCCGCCCACCTATGTTATTCCTCTTCGCCTTCCTGGTCTTTGCCCACTGAGCGGCAAATACCCCGTTTCGTGCCCTGCATAAAGTCGGCGACCTGCATGACATCCTGGCTCGCACCGAACGTCTCCCGCGCCAGTTTGACGGCTTCCGCCACCCGATGGCCGGATCGAAAGAGCACCTCATAGGCCTTCTTCAGGGCCGCGATACGTTCGGCTGAAAATCCGTGCCGGCGCAGCCCGATCGAGTTCAAGCCGTACATGCGGGCACGATAGCCTCCGGCCGCCCGCATGAACGGCGGAAGGTCCTGGCCGAGCGCGCAACAGCCTCCGACCATCGCATACGCGCCGATGCGCACGAACTGGTGAATGCCGGAGAGCCCGCCGATAATGGCATGGTCGCCGATAGAAATATGCCCCGCCAGACTGGCCGCATTGGCCAAAATGAGATGATTGCCCAGATGGCAATCGTGCGCGACATGGACATAGGCCATCAAAAAATTGGAATGGCCCACGGTGGTCACGCCCCCGCCCTGCACGGTGGCCCGATTGACCGTGACATACTCGCGCAGAATATTATCGTGGCCGATCACAACCTTCGTCGGCTCGCCTTTGTACTGCATGTGTTGCGGCGGCCCGCCCACCGACACGAACGGATGCAGTTCGCACCGCTCCCCGATCTCGGTCCACCCGTCGATCGACACATGAGACAGGACGCGCGTCCCGGCACCGATGGTGACGTGTTCACCGACGACGGAATACGCCCCGACCTCCACGTCATCTGCGAGCACCGCTTTCGGATGGATCACCGCGGTCGGATGAATCTTCACGCACACCTCCTCGCCCTCTGGCAAGCAGCCGCATCACCGGTCAGCATGGTCATCATCTCGCTGAACGGCGCATGTAAGCAGCCTGCGGTTCTCCTGAACTCCCCGGCCGTCCGGCCGGGGAAAATCTGGTGCCTCTACCCCGCGGCCTTCTCGCCTGCCGACTTCTCGTCCATCACCATGGCCGTGACTTCCGCTTCGCAGACCAATTCAGTGTCGACAAAGGCTTTGCCCTGCATCTTCCAGAATGGGGCGCGCTTCTTGAGCACATCGACTTCCAAGCGCAGAATATCGCCGGGCACGACAGGCTTTCGGAACTTCGCCCCGTCGATTCCGGTCAGGTACACGACCGGACGCCCGACTGCGCCGAGCGATTTGAACGCGAGCACGCCGCCGACCTGGGCTAACGCTTCGAGGATCAGCACGCCCGGCATGACCGGACGCCCGGGGAAGTGCCCCTGAAAAAACGGCTCGTTGATGGTGACATTCTTGATGCCCACAATCCGGCGATCAGGATCGAGTTCGCGAATGCGATCGACCAGTAAAAACGGATACCGGTGGGGAAGGATCGATTGAATCTCAACGCTGTCCATCACTGACATCAGCCCCGCCTCCTGTGTTGCGTAGACGATTACGGCACACGGCTACTTGTTCTGCCGATCGAATTCCTTGATGATGTGCTCCGTCAGATCGACCGACGGGTGACTGTAGATCACAATCTTCACGGTCGTCTCGCTGCCCTTATCCAGAACAGCCGTGAAGCCTTCTTTCTGCGCGACCGCCGCCGCCGCGGCCTGAATCTTCTGGGCATACTCCGCCACCATGCCGCGCTGCTTTTCCTGCACCTCACGATTGAAGTCCTGGATCCGGCGCTGATAGGCCTCCAGCTTCGTTCGGAAGTGCTCTTGCTTCTCCTTGCGCGCGTCTTCCGAGAGCGAGGCGTCCTGCATGCTCTTTTCCAGGTCCTTCAATTCCTGGTCGTCGGAATCGATGATCTTCTGGCGCGTCGTGGAATAACTCTTCAGCTCCTCCAAGGCGCGTTTCCCGGCCACGCTCCGCTCGATGACTTGTTGCTGATCCATCATGGCCACCTTGATGTGATCTGCGGCCGCGACCGGCTGCGCCCCCCAGACCACCAGGATGAGTAGAACACCGGCCGCGATCCAATGACGTACGTTCATGGATTCCCTCTCTATGGATACGTTTTGTTGAATTCCTCAACCAACTGCGACGACACATCCACCGCCTCATCGAAATAGAGGGTGGGTCCTCCACGCCCGCGGTCGAAGATGGCCTGCAACTCCAGCCGCTTGGCCACCTTGGCGGACAGAGCTTCGATCTTATCCCGGAATGCGTCCAAGACTTCCTTCTGTTTGTCCTGCACTTCGCGGTTCAGATCGGTGACCTTCTGCTGATATTCAGCCATCCGGCGCCGGAACTGTTCTTCCCGCTCACGTTTGGCGGTCGCGCTGAGTACGCTGCCCTGCTTGACGAAGTCTTCTTCCATGCGGCGCAGTTCTTTCTCTTCCAGCTCGATCAGCGCCTGCCGGTTCTTGGCAAAGGAGGCGAGCATGTCCTTGGCTCGTTTCCCGGCGTTGGTTTCGCCGAGGATACGCTGAGGATCCACCACACCGATGCGTGTGGACGTCGGCACCGTCGATGGATTCGACCGGCAGCCGCCGATCAGCAGTGTCACGGTCAGTAACGCCAGGCAGAATGCATTCCAGCCGACTCCTCGCGCCCCTCTCCAGCCCGCCAGTCCACGCATGCGTCCGATTCCTTTCCCACACCCGCGCCGCATCACCTGCCTCAGAACAACGATCCGATCGTAAACTCAAAGACGCCCATTCGCTCGGTCGGCCGAGGATCGAGGTTGATTCCGTAGGCCGCCCGTAAGGGCCCGAACGGAGAAATCCATCGGGCCTCAAATCCCGCTGCGCTCCGCAATTTACTGAATTGCACCGGCTCGTTATCGTCGAATCCGTTTCCGTAATCGAAGAAGAACACGCCGTTCAACTTCGCCTCGGACGAAATCGTAAAGATAAAATCGTTGTTGATAATCAGCTGCTTGGCGGAGCCGAGGAGCGAGCCCGATGGCGTCACGGGGCCTGCCCGGCCGAACACGAATCCGCGCATGGTATTGATGCCTCCGACGAAGAACCGCTCGGTGAGGGGAATGGGCCGGCCCCCGATCCCCTCTGTCTGCCCGTACCGGACATGTACCGAGAACCGCGTGTCATAGACGAGCGGCGTGTACTTGATGACGTCGAAGTACACTTTATAGAAATGGTTCGTTCCGCCAAGCGCCGGGGTCCCATAGTCGGCACCGAGGCTCAAGCGCCATCCGGTGCGAGGATCCAGATAATAGTCCCGCGTGTCACGAAACAGCGACGTGCGGAATCCGGTCGACGATTGCGTCCCGAGCTGGCGGCAAATCAGCGGGATCAGATCGGGGCACAACCCCTCCTGCGGATCGCTGTACTTGAGCTGCTCGCCGAAGAGACTGATGCTTCCATTCACATACTCCGACAACCATCGGCTCCAGGTGGCACTGGCTCCCGACTTGGATTCAAAGTAGGAGATATAGTTGGTCATCGACCGGTAAATATCCAGCTGAACGGCATTGTAAGAATCGTTCACGTAAGGATTCCGGAATGTCACGAGGCCCAACGAACGCTGCTGGCCCAATTGCCCACGGATACGGCCCAGCCAGCCGTTCCCGCCCAGGTTGCCTTCGGTGATATCTGCAATCGCCACCAGTTTATCGAGAGTGCTGAATCCGCCGCCGATGCTGAACTGGCCAGTGGGTTTCTCTTTGACCTTCACATTGAGGTCGACCTTATCGACATCGACCTGCTGAGGAAGAATTTCCACGGTTTCAAAAAAGTTGAGGTTGTTCAAGCGCTGAAAGCTGCGTTTCAAGGCCAGCGTATCGATGACATCCTGTTCATCCAAGCGCAGTTCCCGGCGCACGACATTGTCACGGGTTTTGTCGTTGCCGGTGACATGGATTTCGCGGATCCGCATCATCTCCCCCTCTTTGACATTGAGGGTGATGGTCGCAGTGCGCGCGTTGTTGTCCGGGGTCACGTTCGGGACGACATCCGCGAAGACGTAGCCCTTCGCGCCATAGAGATCCGTAATGCGGGTGATTTCGCCGCGGATTTTGGCCCGTTGAAAGATTTCGCCCGGCCGGATCCCTATCCCTTCGCGCAACTCGTGGTCCTCGAAGACCGTGTTGCCGCGGAAGCCGACCTCCTGCACGATGAACGGTTCACCTTCGACGACCGAGTAGCTGATTTCGAACCATTTCTTATCGTCGCTCAGTTCCAGCGTGGGCTGGCTGATCTGCACATTCAGGTAGCCCTTATTCAGGTAGACTTCACGGATCCGCTCAATGTCGTTGCCCAGTTCCTCGCGCTTCAGGACGCCGGCGTCCGACAGCAAGGACGGCAGCTTCAGTTGCGTCACCAGGCCGTACCAGGGGATCCACTCGCGCGTGGCCGTCACTTTAAAGACTTCTTCCTTGGTCACCGCGCGCATGCCCTCGAAATTGATCCGACGGACTTTCGCCTTGGTGCCTTCCTTGATGAAATAGGTCAGCCGCTTGCGGTCCTCATCGACGGCTTGAATCACCGGAATGACCTGGCAATTGTAAAAGCCGTCTTCCTGGTAGGCGAGGCGGATCTTCTCCGCGCTCTCTTTCGCCTGCTGCTGGTCGAGAAAGGTTTGGCTTTTGATCGTGATCTTTTCCTTGAGCTTGTCGTCGCTCAATTCCTCGTTGCCGTCGAACACAATCTCGGTAATGAACGGTTTCTCGCGGACGATGAAGCCGACGGCGACACCGCCATCGGCCGACTCCGTTTCCACCTGCACATCCTCGAAATAGCCGGTACCGTAGAGAATCTTGACCTGTTCCCGGAGCGCGTCAGGAGTAAACCGATCGTTGGCCTTAAGGGTGAGACGCCCCTGGATCGCCTGCAGTTCAATACGTTTCTGACCACGGATGGCGACGGAACTGACCAGCGGGGCACTGACTTGAGCTCGCACCCACTCCGCTTCGCCGATCGCGAACAGCGCTGCCAGGACGAGCACGAGAATCGGCACCCACCGCCTGCCTCCCGACTTGGTCACCACAATCCTTCCGTACCGTCTGGGAGAGCAAGCACTGGTTCTTTCGACCCTCAAGATAAGAAATCGTCACATTCCATGCCGCGTTGCTTGCCACAAACCGATGGTCGGGCGAAGGGACGCGAACTGTCGCCATAAGAGTCACCGATGCGCCGCGTTCATTGCAGCACCACCGCACGTCTGCAGAA